>ERZ802830.48-NODE-48-length-95628-cov-18.768_pt1 | contig 95628 bp, 89 predicted proteins | sample MGYA00345654_ERZ802830 | MGnify/ENA primary metagenome ERZ802830 (study PRJEB30503, sample SAMEA104212375) | marine metagenome | biome: Westerlies Biome; feature: [SRF] surface water layer (ENVO:00010504) within the epipelagic zone...; material: water (ENVO:00002006)...
CGTCTGGGTCACAGTCGTCCAGCGCGGCAATATCGTCTTGCCACCACGGGGTATCCAAGCCGTTGATCCGCACGATCTGAACCCGCGCGCCATAGCCACCCTCGCTCAGCGCCGTGGCCAGGGTCTTGCGCGCTGCAGGCTTGGCCTCAGGCGTGACCGCGTCCTCCAGATCTAAAATGATCGCATCCACCGGCAGCGACCGCGCCTTTTCTAGTGCGCGTTGCTTTGATCCGGGTATGTATAAAACCGAACGGTAGGGGCGGGTATCTTCGGACATATGGCACCTTTCGCAAGATTGTTGCGCCATAAGGGGCATTATTTGACGAAAAGTTCAAGGGCGATTTTGCTGCGCCGCAGAAATTTTGTTGGGTTCAAATCTGATTGTCGTCAAACACTTTCGCACCTACTCTATTTGATAAATTCGAGGCCCACTTTATTTGTTTTTTAAATTTATTTTGAAAGAAGGCCTCATGGCTACTGATATTACATTAAAATTAGACCAAGTGATTAGACTGCTACAACAAACCCTCCTCGCGCAGCAGATGAATATGCTCTCGGATCAACGGATTTTGAGTTTCAACGTCAATGGTGAAACCATCCACATGGCACTTCCCGATGCGCAATGTGATTTTATTCAAAGAATTATCATCCAGACACATCACTTCTTCGAAGCCGCTCTACTTTCACAGGTCGCAAAAATGGGATTGATCAAGCACGATACGGTCGTGTGTGATATCGGTGCCAATATTGGCAATCACTCGGTCTATTTTGGGCGTATCTTAGGTGCGCAGACAGTTGTGTCCTGTGAACCTCAAGCACATGCCTATAATACTTTGCAACAGAACCTCGAACTGAACAGTTTGACCACCGAAAACGCCTTCAACGTCATGCTTGGCAGCACTTCAGGCCGCGGCGAAGTCACGCATTTTGAATCTATAAATCACGGGGCAACAAGGCTAAGAAGCAGTGCTGACGGTCCGATTGCGATGGTGACATTGGATGAATTGACCGCCTCATATGGCACCGTTGGGTTTTTGAAGCTAGATGTGGAAGGCTTTGAGGCCGCGGTGCTTGCCGGCGCAGAGCGGGTCCTGTCCAAGGACCGCCCCGCAATCTGGGTAGAGCTTACGGTTCAGCACGGAGACGAGAACGTCGCGGCAACACGTTCAATCTTAGAGGCTCACGGCTATATACAACAGCGCAAAATATCAAACACTGATTTCATATATTTACCAAAATAACAACCTGAGACGGCAAAGATATTATTTGGGTGCGCCCATTGCTCTCCGGTCCTCACGCATCAAAATCAAACGAACATGTCCCTTATTCTAATGGGTCTAACCTCGCTGCAACCCGTCAAAGCGCGTCGCGTTAACGTAACTTTCAGCCTTGTGTATTTATATAATACTCTAAGCGCTGCTGCACAAACGCCTGACAAAAGGCGGATACACCTCTCGGCAGTTTAAACCCTACCACTTCGGGCTTTGTTACCGTCTTTGTTCGGCACATTCGGCCCTTACCGGCAGATATGATTGCGAAAGGCATAGCAATGAAACTCATTCTCTCCCTACTCCTTATCGGAGTAAGCTTGTTTTGGAACGGCATTTCCAAGGCAGACGCACAAACCGTTCGTAGACCACAAAATTGTGCACCCCGAGACGCCGTACTAAATCGCCTCGCAAAAAGTTATGGTGAAATTCAACAATCTCAGGGCTTAGGGGCAAACAATGCGATTATCGAAGTTTTTGCATCCGACACAACAGGTTCTTGGACAATCACCGTTACAATGCCATCTGGCTTGACCTGTCTGGTTGCCAGTGGACAGGCGTTTGAAAGCCTCACCAAGACTCAACCACCCACTGGCGATGATACCTGAAGCAAGTTCTTAACTATGTCCCAGCTTGGGTGAGCCCTGAAAGCCCATCATAAATCAACTTAATCCCAGTGAGAGAGAGCAAAACAAACGCCAGTCTGAAAAATAACTTTTCAGGAATAAGTCTGTGCGCGTATACCCCGAAATAGGCACCAACCAGAGCAAAAGGGGCAAGCAAAATCGCCGCAAGACCAGAATTCAGCGACATCATACCAAGCCAAGAATAGCAGAAAAACTTAACGATATTAAGTACCCAGAACACCAACACGGTGGTCGCTTGATATTGCGTTTTTCGGGTTGGTCGCGACAGCAGGAAAATCGCCGCCGGTGGCCCACCGGCATGCGCCACAAAACTGGTAAAGCCTGCAACGGATCCCAACAACACCCCGATCCAGTCAGGCCAATGCGGCTTGTGATCCCCTGCTAAAATATGGGTTGGCAAAATCGACCATAACACAAAAACCAGGCTAACAGCTCCGATCATCAGTCGAAAAATATCGGCGTCTACAACCTGAAACAACAGCGCCCCGAGGGCTATTCCAGGAACGCCCCCCACAATAAGGACCTTGGCGTCTGCAAAACTCCAGGCGCCCCAATAGGGCCTGAGCGTGACCAAATCGATCAGCATAAGCAACGGCAGCATGATGGCCAAAGCTTCGCCAGGTTCAATTACCAAAGCCAGAATCGCTGCTGACACAAACGCAACACCAGAGCCAAATCCCCCCTTGGAAATACCTGCAAAAACCACTGCGGGTGCCGCAATTAAAAAAAATTCTAGATTAAATTGCTGCATGACATTGCACCAACCATCCCGTTATATCATATGCTTTTCGCAGTTTAGCCTCCGAGATTGCCCTGTCTTCATATGCCGGCCGCAACGTCGCATACTTGCGCGCGCGCGCTCAACACAGTACGGCACCTCACATCTTAACTGAACCGGAGAGATATTCCATGGCCAGACCCAAAATAGCGCTGATCGGCGCTGGACAAATTGGCGGTACACTCGCCCATCTCGCTGCCATCAAAGAACTTGGCGACGTCGTCTTGTTTGATATCGCCCCAGGCACCCCCGAAGGCAAAGCGCTCGATATCGCAGAATCGGGGCCATCAGAAGGCTTTGACGCGGCCATGTCAGGCACCCAAAGCTATGCCGATATTGCCGGTGCTGACGTCTGCATCGTCACCGCTGGCGTACCCCGCAAACCGGGCATGAGCCGCGATGACTTATTGGGTATCAACCTGAAAGTTATGAAATCCGTCGGCGAGGGCATTCGTGATCATGCGCCAAACGCTTTTGTCATCTGCATCACCAACCCACTTGATGCGATGGTCTGGGCCCTGCGGGAATTCTCAGGCCTTCCGCATGATAAAGTCTGCGGCATGGCGGGTATCCTTGACAGTGCGCGGTTCCGGCATTTTCTCAGCCTGGAATTCAATGTGTCGATGAAAGACGTCACCGCCTTTGTTCTGGGCGGCCATGGCGATACGATGGTGCCACTTGCGCGCTATTCCACAGTGGGCGGTATTCCATTGCCCGATCTGGTCTCGATGGGTTGGACCACGCAAGACAAGCTGGACGCTATTGTTCAACGCACCCGCGATGGCGGTGCGGAAATCGTCGGCCTGCTGAAAACTGGGTCGGCATTTTATGCACCGGCAACATCTGCAATTGAAATGGCCGAAGCGTATCTCAAAGACCAGAAACGCGTTCTGCCCTGTGCGGCGCATTGCGATGGTCAATTTGGCCTTAGTGGTATGTATGTCGGCGTGCCCACAGTGATTGGCGCAGGCGGCATCGAGAAAATTATTGAGATCGAGATGAACAAAGACGAACGGGCAATGTTCGACAAATCCGTCGACGCGGTTAAAGGCTTGGTCGCTGCTTGCAAGGCAATCGACAACAGCTTGTCTTAAACCATTTCAAATTTATCGAAAGCCGGAGGCCGGCTTTCGAACTCAATATTTTAATGTTTTTCTTGAGACTGCAAGTTCGGATGCAGCCTTTTTACTCATATAAATTTTTACAGTGCATTCTCAGGTATTTAGTTAGGAGATGAGAAAATGCGTTTAACTTTAGCAGTATTACTTTATATTTTCATGGCTTTAAGCGCCTTTGGAAAAGGGAACCTGTCAACCTTAATAGCCGACAAAGGTCTGAGCCACGCCCTGCGCGACTTGCAGGCCATCCCCAAACCATCCGCAAACGAACATTTCGCAATCGCAGGCCTGATCTTTCTGCACAGTATTGAAAAAAGCATGCAGCAGGCCTACGATATGGGACTGAACCTTGAGAATACAGACTTGCCTATTTTGGCCCTGCCAATTCCCCACAATCCAGACCCCAGCAATTTTTCACCTGATATCATCGACAATATCTTTAGGCGGGTCCAGACAGATATGGATCAAGCGCGGCACAATCTTAAGTTCATCAATCCCTCAGATACCGTTTCAGTGCCGATTGATCTTGCTGATATCTGGTTTGATATCGACCAAAATGGCCAGCGCAGCGACTCGGAAGATATTTTACCCCTGCTTGAGCGGTCTATGGGTTGGAACGCCACCTCGCGACTGAAAGATCAAGCCGGCAACGCCAAGAGAGACTGGTCAGTGACGGTTGTATTTGATCTGGCAGATACTGCATGGCTGCACGCCTACACTCATTTTCTATCGGCCTTCAGCGACTTTTTGCTCGCATTTTCAACAACGGGCCCAATTACAGAAGTCATGACCGCTGCCGTGCAGTCACAACAATTACTATCTTTAAGGCAGGTAGATCGCTTTCAGATCGACAAATTTATTCCGATAATTGATATTCTTGCAGTATTTCTGTTGACCTTTGAGCAGACGCCTGACCCCGAATTAACCCGCTCAACCCAGCAGCATTTGTTGCAAATGGTTGCCCACAATCGGATTTTTTGGGCCCGCGCCGCAAAAGAGGCTGACGATAACCTGGAATGGATTCCCAATGCTAGGCAAACCTCGGCTCTTGGACTTGACTTGCCTCCCAACACAGGCGCGATTTGGTTGACAGTTCTGGCTGATCTCGAGGCCCTTGTAAAAGGGCAACTGCTGTTACCGCATTGGCGACTTGGTGATCGGGCCGGTGTAAACTTGGGGCTATACCTGCAGGACCCCGGTCCCCTTGACGCGGTCAGGGTCCTTCAAGGGTCTGGGATAATGCCCTATGCACAAAAGGGAACAGTTTTTTTCAGCGACCGCTTGAAACGCTTTAACAGAACCTTCCGTCGAAACCCATTCAGCATGATGCTGTATTTGCAATAATCTCCAAAACAGCCTTTGCCCGAAGGGTATTTTGCAACTCTCGTGAATCTTAAAACCGAACCGCCCGTTTAAGCCCGACAGCTTGGTGGGGGTTATTTAATTTGACCCGGAAATCCGCCACAGTGTCAGGCATGAACCTGCTTGGGGACCCGCGCCAATGGCAGCAATGCCAACCCCACTTTTTTGTTTTGTGATCACAGTCTAAAATTGCGTGATCACAAAATCATATAAATTTGCGCTTTTTAGAAAATCTTAGAAAAAACCGTTTAATCACTATGCATTGTTATGCTTAGACACCAGTAACCAAGAAGAGTTAGGATAATTTCCATGAACATCCACGAGTATCAAGCCAAGAAGCTTCTCCAAAGCTATGGCGCCCCTGTTTCGGATGGGCGTATTGTTCTCAGATCAGAAGATGCAAAAACAGCTGCTGGCGAATTAGATGGCCCGCTTTGGGTGGTCAAAGCGCAGATTCACGCGGGTGGACGCGGCAAGGGCACTTTTAAGGAGCCAAAAGCGGGTGAGAAAGGCGGCGTTCGGATGGCGCGCTCTGTCACAGAGGCCGCCGAGGAAGCGAAAAAAATGCTTGGGCACACGCTGGTAACACATCAAACCGGCCCCAGCGGCAAGCAGGTAAACCGCGTCTACATTGAAGATGGCTCTGGGATTGAAACGGAATTATACTTGGCGCTGTTGGTTGACCGCCAGACATCACGCGTCTCGTTTGTCTGCTCAACCGAAGGCGGGATGGACATCGAGCAGGTCGCCGCAGACACTCCGGACAAGATCCTGTCTTTCTCTATTGACCCTGCCACCGGATACCAAGGTTTTCATGGTCGCAGGATCGCATTTATGCTGGGTCTCAAGGGTAAGCAGATAAAGCAATGTGTCGCCTTGATGGCAACACTGCATAAAATGTTCATCGAAAAAGACATGGAAATGCTCGAGATAAATCCGCTGATCGTCACCGACACTGGTGAATTAAAATGTCTCGACGCCAAGATGAGTTTTGATAGCAATGCAACCTATCGGCACCCCGATATTGCAGAGTTGCGGGACGAAACCGAGGAAGATGCCAAAGAACTGGCCGCCTCCAAGCACGACCTGAACTATATCGCATTGGATGGAGAAATTGGCTGTATGGTCAACGGCGCTGGTCTGGCTATGGCCACCATGGATATCATCAAACTCAAAGGTGCCGAGCCTGCGAACTTTCTTGATGTCGGTGGCGGTGCGACGAAAGAAAAAGTCACCGAAGCGTTCAAAATCATTACCTCTGACCCGAACGTGAAAGGCATTCTGGTCAATATTTTTGGTGGCATCATGCGTTGTGACGTTATTGCCGAAGGCGTGATCGCCGCAGTCACCGAAGTTGGCCTGAAAGTGCCGCTGGTGGTGCGCCTCGAGGGTACGAATGTTGACCGTGGCAAAGAGATTATAAACACCTCTGGTCTAGATGTCATTGCAGCCGACAACCTAAGCGATGCCGCAGAAAAAATCGTCAAAGCGGTGAAAGGATAAATCATGGCAGTCCTCGTCAACGAAAATACCAAAGTCATCTGTCAGGGATTTACCGGCAGTCAAGGCACGTTTCATTCCGAACAAGCGATCGCCTATGGCACTCAGATGGTCGGCGGTGTTACCCCCGGTAAAGGCGGCCAGACCCATCTGGATCTGCCCGTTTTCAATTCCGTACATGAAGCCAAGGACCGCACTGGAGCCAATGCCTCGGTAATCTATGTCCCACCGCCTTTTGCCGCCGATAGTGTCCTGGAAGCGATCGACGCCGAGATGGAGCTGATTGTCTGCATCACCGAAGGCATTCCAGTGCTGGACATGATGCGGGTGCAACGCGCCCTTGACGGTGCCTCAAGCCGCCTGATTGGTCCAAACTGCCCTGGTGTGATTACACCCGATGCCTGTAAGATTGGTATTATGCCCGGCCATATTCACCAACGTGGATCTTGCGGGGTTGTCTCGCGCTCTGGCACGCTCACTTATGAGGCGGTCAAACAGACCTCCGACTTGGGCCTTGGTCAATCCTCGGCCGTAGGCATTGGTGGCGATCCAATCAAGGGCACCGAACATATAGATGTGCTTGAGATGTTTCTCGCAGACCCCGAAACCCAATCCATCATCATGATTGGCGAAATCGGCGGCTCGGCGGAAGAAGAAGCCGCAGCCTTTTTGGCCGACGAAAAGAAAAAGGGACGCTGGAAACCCACCGCCGGTTTTATCGCCGGCCGCACGGCACCTCCGGGCCGTCGTATGGGGCATGCCGGGGCCATCGTTGCCGGTGGCAAAGGCGGTGCTGAGGATAAGATCGAGGCGATGCGTTCGGCTGGAATCATTGTGGCAGACAGCCCTGCCGAACTGGGCGAGGCGGTTATGGCAGCCATCGGCTAACACCATACGCCGTGGGCACCTGAGCCTGCGGTACGTTACTTACTTAAGCGTTTCTGGAGAGAGATATGACCGACCAATCCGCCAATGACCTGTTCCACGCCTCAAGCTTTATGCAGGGCCACAACGCGGAATATCTTGAACAACTCTATGCCCGATATGCCAATGATCCAAACGCGGTAGATGCCGCTTGGCAAGAGTTTTTCCGCCAAATGGGCGACACAGACCTCGATGTTAAAAAAGAAGCCGCGGGCCCCTCATGGGCCCGCACCGACTGGCCCCCCGTGCCCAGCGATGAATTGACCAGCGCATTAGACGGTCAATGGCCAGCCCCACCTCCTGCAGAAAGCAAACAGGTGGGCGTAAAAATCGCTGCCAAAGCCGAAGAACAGGGCATAGAAGTCACTAACGGCGCAATCCAGCGCGCGGTCCTTGACAGCATCCGGGCCCTGATGATCATTCGGGCGCACCGCATTCGCGGCCATCTGGCAGCAGATCTTGACCCACTGGGGCTGCGCGAGGAAACCGCCCGCCCCGAGTTGGATCCAAAAACATATGGCTTTACCGACGCCGATCTTGACCGGCCGATTTTCATCGATAACGTTTTGGGGCTGGAAATTGCTTCAATGCGGCAGATTATCGAAATTCTCAAACGCACGTATTGCGGCACATTCGCCCTGCAATACATGCATATTTCAGACCCTGAACAATCAAGCTGGCTGAAAGAGCGCATCGAAGGCTATGGCAAGGAAATCCAGTTCACCCGCGAGGGACGCAAAGCGATCCTGAACAAAATGGTCGAAGCCGAGGGCTTTGAGAAGTTCCTGCACGTCAAATACATGGGCACCAAACGCTTTGGTCTGGATGGCGGCGAGAGTCTGATCCCCGCGATGGAACAGATCATCAAGCGCGGCGGCGCGCTTGGTGTGCGCGATATTGTCATCGGCATGCCCCATCGCGGACGGCTCAGCGTTTTGGCGAATGTGATGGGCAAACCCTATCCGGCGATTTTCAACGAATTTCAGGGCGGCAGCTTTAAGCCCGACGATGTAGACGGCTCGGGCGATGTGAAATACCATCTCGGGGCCTCGTCCGACCGTGAATTTGACGGCAATACCGTGCATTTGTCACTGACCGCAAACCCCAGCCACCTCGAGGCTGTCAATCCGGTGGTGCTGGGCAAGGTCCGGGCCAAACAAGAACAGTTGGGCGATAAAGACCGCTCTCAGGTTTTGCCAATTTTGCTGCACGGTGATGCCGCCTTTGCAGGGCAGGGCGTGGTTGCAGAATGCTTTGGCCTGTCGGGACTGGTTGGCCATAAAACCGGTGGAACGATGCATATTGTGGTCAACAACCAGATCGGATTTACCACAGCACCACATTTCAGCCGCTCCAGTCCCTATCCCACTGACATCGCCCTGATGGTTGAAGCGCCAATTTTCCACGTCAATGGAGATGATCCAGAGGCGGTTGTGCACGCCGCAAAAGTGGCCACGGAATTCCGCCAGAAATTCCACCGCGATGTGGTGCTTGACATCATCTGCTACCGGCGTTTTGGACATAACGAAGGCGATGAGCCGATGTTCACCAATCCGCTGATGTATACCAAAATAAAACGCCATAAGACTACACTCAGCCTTTACACCGAACGTCTGGTCAAAGATGGCCTGATCCCAGAGGGCGAAATCGAAGATCTCAAAGCGGCGTTTCAGGCCAGAATGAGCGAAGAATTTGAGGCCGGGAAAGACTATAAGCCCAATAAGGCCGACTGGCTGGACGGCCGATGGTCGCATCTCGATCGCCGCAAAGAAGACTATCAACGCGGCCAGACCGCAATCGCCACCGAGACATTTGACCAAATTGGCACAGCACTGACAACGGCCCCAAGCGGCTATGCATTGCACAAAACCGTGGCCCGCTTGTTGGCCAATAAAAAGACGATGTTTGACAATGCAAAAGGCATTGATTGGGCCACCGCTGAGGCTCTGGCCTTTGGCTCGTTGTTGACCGAGGGTTATAAAGTAAGACTGGCCGGTCAGGACAGTACCCGCGGGACATTCAGCCAACGCCATTCGGGGTTGATCGATCAAAACACCGAAGAGCGCTATTATCCCCTGAACCACATCCGCGAGGGTCAGGCGCAATATGAGGTCATCGATTCGATGCTGTCGGAATATGCCGTTTTGGGCTTTGAATATGGCTATTCACTGGCCGAGCCCAATGCGTTGACCTTGTGGGAGGCACAGTTCGGCGATTTTGCCAACGGCGCCCAGATCATGTTCGATCAGTTCATAAGTTCCGGTGAAAGCAAATGGTTGCGTATGTCGGGGCTGGTTGTCCTGCTACCGCACGGGTTTGAGGGTCAAGGCCCTGAACACAGCTCGGCCCGGTTAGAGCGGTTTTTACAGATGTGCGGACAAGACAACTGGATCATCGCCAATTGTTCAACGCCCGCAAACTATTTCCATATTCTGCGGCGGCAGCTGCACCGAAGCTATCGCAAACCGCTGATATTGATGACGCCAAAATCGCTCCTACGCAATAAAATGGCAGTTTCGACAGCCGGTGAATTTACCACCGGATCCAGTTTCCACCGCGTCCTTTGGGATGACGCACAACAAGGAAATTCCGACACTGCACTGGTCGCTGATGACAAGATCAAACGCGTCGTGATGTGTTCGGGCAAGGTCTATTACGACCTGCTGGAAGAACGTGACAAACGTGGCATAACCGATGTCTATTTGCTACGTTTCGAACAATTTTATCCATTCCCCGCGCTGTCGGCCGTGAAAGAACTGACGCGGTTTACGCAGGCCGAAATGGTCTGGTGCCAGGAAGAGCCCAAGAACCAAGGTGGCTGGAATTTTATGGAGCCTAATTTGGAATGGGTTCTCGGCCGTATCAAAGCCACCCATAGTCGTCCGGTTTTTGCGGGCCGCTCCGCCAGCGCCTCGCCAGCTACAGGGCTGGCCTCACAGCACAAAACACAACAAGAAGCCTTGATCAATCAGGCGCTGACCATTGAAGGGAACTAATCCATGACCATCGAAATACGTGTTCCAACTCTGGGCGAATCCGTCACCGAGGCCACTGTGGCAACTTGGTTCAAGAAACCCGGTGATGCCGTGGCGGCCGACGAGATGCTTTGCGAATTGGAAACCGATAAAGTCACCGTAGAAGTGCCCAGCCCAAGCGCAGGCACTTTACATGACATCATAGCCCAAGAGGGCGACACGGTCGGGGTTGACGCGCTTTTGGCCAATATAAGCGAGGGCGCCGCCGCAAGCCCTGCAGCGTCACCGCCTTCGGCAGATGATCCATCCCCAGCCCCCGCGGGCACCAGCAGCACGGACATCGAAGATGCACCCTCGGCCAAGAAAGCTATGGCAGAGGCCAATCTCGACCGCGCTGCTGTCACCGGAACCGGACGTGACGGTCGGGTCATGAAAGACGACGTTGCCCGCGCGATTGCGGCTCCTACAGAAACCTTCGCACCGGCAGCACCCGTCGCGGCAGCCCCGCCCCGAGCGCCAGTATCAGTGGATGACGCGGCGCGAGAAGAGCGGGTGAAAATGACCCGCTTGCGCCAGACCATAGCCCGCCGCCTGAAAGACAGCCAGAACAATGCGGCCATGCTCACCACCTATAACGAGGTCGACATGACCGAGGTGATGGCGTTGCGCAAGGAATATAAAGACCTGTTTTTGAAAAAACACGGTGTCAAATTGGGCTTTATGTCATTTTTCGCCAAGGCTTGCGTGCATGCTCTGCGCGAAGTCCCCGAGGTCAACGCCGAAATCGATGGCACCGACATTGTCTATAAGAACTTTGTTCATATGGGCATCGCTGCCGGCACACCAACCGGTCTTGTAGTACCGGTGATCCGCGACACCGACAGCCTGTCGTTTGCACAGATCGAAAAAGCCATCGCCGAAAAAGGCGGGCGGGCCCGCGACGGAAACCTGAGCATGGCCGAAATGCAGGGGGGGACCTTTACCATTTCAAACGGCGGGGTCTATGGTTCGCTGATGTCATCGCCAATCCTCAATCCGCCACAATCGGGCATTCTTGGCATGCATAAAATTCAAGACCGCCCAATGGCCATCAACGGCCAAGTTGTGATTCGCCCAATGATGTATCTCGCATTGAGCTATGATCACCGTATTGTTGATGGCAAAGGCGCTGTGACCTTTCTGGTTCGGGTCAAGGAAGCACTGGAAGACCCCCGCCGCATGCTGATGGATCTATAGTGTTGCAAGCAGGCCCATTGGTCCCCAACGTTGGGACTGTCCCGTTATTGGGGGCCTGCATGCGGCGCTGTCCCACCATCCAAACTGGTTATATTCAGACTTTTATCGACCCTTGCCTTATGAAATACTCAAACCATCACCCGTAATTTGCAGTTAAAACCGACCTAAGACCCCATACCTTACCTTGTAGACACATGTCACGATGCGCACCCCAGGAGACCCCAATGGCACAGTATGACGTTATTATTATCGGCTCAGGCCCTGGCGGTTATGTTGCAGCCATCCGCTGCGCCCAATTGGGGTTGAAAACTGCCTGCGTCGAGGGCCGCGAAACCTTGGGCGGCACCTGCCTGAACGTCGGATGCATCCCCTCGAAGGCACTGTTGCATGCCTCCCACCAACTGCACGAGGCGGAACATAACTTCGCCAAAATGGGTCTGATGAGTAAAACACCAACGGTCGATTGGACCCAGATGCTGGCCTATAAAGACGAGGTGATCAACGGCAACACCAAGGGCGTCGAATTTCTGTTTAAGAAAAACAAAATCGATTGGTTGAAAGGCTGGGGGTCCATTCCCGAGGCCGGCAAGGTCAAGGTCGGCGACACCCTTTATGAAACCAAAAACATCATCATCGCCTCAGGCTCAGAACCCTCCGCACTGCCCGGCATCGACGTGGATGAGCAGGTTGTCGTGACCTCAACCGGCGCGCTGACACTCGATAAAATTCCGCGCAAAATGGTGGTGATCGGGGCCGGTGTGATCGGTCTGGAACTGGGCAGTGTCTATGCCCGTCTCGGCACTGAGGTCACCGTAGTAGAATTTCTCGACGCGATCACCCCGGGGATGGACGCCGAGGTGCAGAAAACCTTTCAGAGAATTTTGAAAAAGCAGGGTATGCGCTTTATCATGGGCGCGGCGGTGCAGGGTGTTGAACGCCTGAAGACCAAAACCAAAGTCAGTTATAAACTGCGCAAAGACGACAGCGAGCACCAATTGGATACCGATGTCGTTCTGGTCGCTACAGGGCGCAAACCCTTTACAGACGGGCTTGGATTGACCGAACTGGGCGTCGAGATGAGCGACCGTGGCCAAATCAAAACCGACGGCCATTGGCGGACCAACATCCCCGGCATCTATGCCATCGGCGATGCGATCGACGGCCCGATGTTGGCGCATAAAGCCGAAGATGAAGGCATGGCAACCGCCGAGGTGATCGCCGGCAAACACGGACATGTGAATTATGACGTGATCCCGGGCGTGATTTACACCCACCCCGAAGTGGCCAATGTCGGCATGACCGAGGATGCGCTGAAAGACAGCGGTCGCGCCTATAAGGTTGGTAAGTTTTCGTTTATGGGCAATGGCCGCGCCAAGGCAAATTTTGCCGCCGACGGGTTTGTAAAAATCTTGGCGGATAAAACCACTGACCGCATCTTGGGCGCTCATATCATTGGCCCCAGTGCCGGTGATCTGATCCACGAGGTTTGTGTCGCGATGGAATTTGGGGCCTCGGCGCAGGATTTGGCGATGACCTGTCATGCCCATCCGACCTATTCAGAGGCGGTGCGCGAGGCCGCTCTGGCCTGTGGAGACGGCCCCATCCACATGTAGCTGAGGCTAGCTGGGGCGCGCGAATGTAATCGCGCCTACCAAAGCCCATCTGGGGCAAGGCTTTGAAATTTGCTGTCAAAGTCTGGACCACCCTCTTGGCCATTGGTCATTTCAGCCAGAATATCGCCCATGCTTGGCACCGCGTCACGGTCATTGCGCTGCCACAGACCGGCGCGCAGCGGTGCGCGGGCGCATTGTGCATAGACCTCTTGCAGCGTGATCACGATCACGGTTGCGGGCAATTTTCCTCTGCGCTCAAACCGCGCCCGCAGATCGGCGTCGGCGCTCAACACCGCGCGACCGTTCACCCGCACGATTGTGGTTGACCCCGGCACCATGAACATCAGCGACACCCGCCCGTCACTGACGATATTGCGCAGGCTATCGAGCCGGTTATTGCCGCGCCAATCGGGCATTGCCAAGGTTTGAGAATCCAGCTCATGCACAACCGGCCCGTCCTCGCCCCGCGGGCTGCCATCTGTACCATCGGGGCCAACACTGGTCAGCACACAGAACCGCGAGGCCATGATCCAGCGCCGGTACAGCGGCGTCAGCCGGGATGAAACCTTGCGGATTGCGGCATCGCTTGGCTGGCCATAAAGCGCCTCTAGTTCGCTGATTGAAGAAATACTTTGCATTATGGTCCCCTGACTGTTGTGGGTCTTGGTAAGCGGTTTGAACATCTTGCCAAAACATTAGCCATGCATGCCACATTGTCCAATCGGTAATATCCAACCGGCCATGGACATCATCGCAAGACGGTGGGGCCGAGTACCATGGTATTATGGTTAATCACCCCGGTCAGAAGAACGAAATTTCCTTAGTGGTTTTTACCGTCAACTGCGTCTCGGGGTCATAGATTTTACCCAAAAGGATATTTTGGTGGGCGGTGATTTGATCATGGCGCAGCGCACCCTCATCACAGGTGCCGTGACCATCGGCGACCAATGTGACAACATAGCCTAACTCCACAGCACGGCGCACGGTAATATCGACGCAATACTGGCTCATAAAGCCTGTCACAATCAGATGCGTCACACCACGCATTTCAAGCTGGGCTGTAAAATCGGTCTGGTAAAAGGCATCACTGTGGGTTTTGTTAATCACGATATCTCCCCGTATGGGGGCCACTTCGCGGCGAATTTCCCAACCTTGCGACCCACGCGCCAGACGGTGACCGGGTGCGCCGTCATGTTGAACCACAAAAACTGGCGCCCTGGCAGCACGGGCTTGACGCTGCAGGATCGCAATGCGGTCCACCGTATTTTGAAGCGCCTGATCTATGATTGGCTGACGATCCACAGTCACGGTGCCGTCAACGATTGCATTCTGAACATCTATAACGAGTAAACTTTGCATAATTACATACCTATAGACGATTTACTCTACCCGATCAAGCGCGTCATATCGCGGCCCACCCGCATCTGTCTCAGGTCAATATAAATCCGGAGGATCCATGTCTGGAACATCCCTCTTTGGCAAATCTAAACCAGACCAATCCATATCTGGCAAAGCTATTTCTGGGGTCCTGAATCAAGCCGGTCCGCATCAAAGCCAGCTTCGGCCATCAGTCTATTGGACTGCGTCTCAACCACCTCTTCAAGTTGCTTCAAAAAAGCGTTTTTGTCCAAGCCAGGCGCGATTGGGGGCAGAAACTCTATCACCGCCAGCCCCGGCTTACGCAGCACCGCCAAACGAGGCCAAAACACTCCAACATTGGTCGCCACCGGCACGCAGGTCTGAGCTGTCTGTGTATAAAGCACCGCACTGCCGACTTTGAAAGGCGCATGTGCCCCCGGTTTAACGCGGGTGCCCTGTGGATAGATAACCAACTGTCCCCGCACCGCGTCACTGGCAGTGACCGCTGCCACCATATTGCGAATCGCCTCGCCCCGGCGACCGCGATTGACCGAGATACAACCAAGCCAACGCGCGTAAGATCCAACGAAAGGGACATAATTCAGCGTAGATTTGTAAATAAATTTCGGCTGCTTCAAAACGCTGACCAAGATGATCACATCAAAGAAACTTTGATGTTTCGACGCTACAAGAACCTCACCGTCGGGCACATCGCCGCGAATTTCGGATTTCAATCCAACCATCCAATCCGCAGTCCAGCGCACCCAGCGACAATAGATCATGGCCGCCATCCGCGCACCGCGCCGATCAAAAGCCGCCCAAGGCGCAAAGGCCACTGCAAAAAGCACCATTGCCAGATACATCTGCGTACAAAACAACAGGGACCGGATCCATTGCACCACCGCGCCCATCATGAGAACGCCCGCAAGGCGCGCGACGCCGCAGCGCGGGTCGACACAAAGGCGACAGCCGCCGCCACAAACGGTACAATGGCTGGCAACACCCAATGGAACCCTTGAAATCCCAAACCAGTTAGAAAACCGTTTTCCTGTTCGGACGAGGGCAAAAATACCAAAGCCAGCACCGCCACCCCTGTCCCAAAAAGTGCTCCGGCCAAGGCCCGGTTGGTAAAGCGGCGCACAAAGGCCCCGGTTATGTACATATCAGTTGCCCCGATGAGCCGAAGAACTGCGATCACTTGTGTATTGGCCGCCAATGTCGCATTGGCCGCCAGCGTTATCATCGCCGCCATCAACCCGCCAATCAGCCCTATCGACAGCCAGGCCAGCAAGCGCAAGCGCGCCGCAGCCCGCACAAGAGGCCGTCGCCACCGGGTGTGATCATCGACAACCGCCCCCGCGACCTCGGCCGAAAGCCGCAGCCGCAAACCGGCCACATCATAGCCCTCCGGCGCCTCGATCACCTCGATCAATTGCGGAACCGGCAGCGTATCGACCGGCACATCCGGCCCGAGCCATGGCTCTAACAGCGCCTGCTGTTCGGCCTGGGTCAACGCCCGCGCCGAAGCCACACCCTGTGTGGTACGCAGCACGCGCAGCGCCGCTTGTGTCTGGGACGCCAGTTGATCGGATGGTGCCGAGATCCGCACCGTTGAACTCTGCGCAAGCTCTTCGCCCCAACGGCTGGCAAGCCGCCCCGAAGCCAGCGATAATGCCAACGCAAACACCGATAAAAATGCCATTGCAGCCGCTGTGAAAAGGGTCAACCGTGCGGTAAAACCGGTCGGAGGCACAATCCGGTCAGCCTGCCTGTCGCCGGCTAAAATCTTTATGCTAGAAACAACACCCAACATCACAAATCAGCCCCTGCCAGTTGTAATCGCCGGTTTGAGATCCGCAAAACCCGGGCCTGCACCAGGGCTTTGGCAGCCCTGATTAAACTCATGTCATGGGTGGCAATCATCACGGTTTTACCCATCCGGTTCAACTCGACCAAAAGATGCAGCAGACGTTGCGACATCTCCCAATCAATATTGCCCGTCGGCTCATCCGCGAGAATCACATCGGGTGACATCACCACAGCCCGCGCCAGCGCAGCACGCTGGCGCTCGCCGCCCGACAACTCGGCGGGAAATGCATTGGCCCGCGTGGTCAGACCGACCCAGCCCAGTAAATCTTTCAAATTGCTCAGATCCGCCAATTGTCCGTCGCCCACTACATTCAGCGGCAACGAAATATTATCATAGACATTCAGATGATCCACGAACTGGCAATCTTGATGCACCACACCGATTCGCCGCCGTGACATCGCAATACTGTCTCGGCTCATCATCCTTAAATCTTCTGAAAATAACTGAATGCGACCTGCGGTTGGTACTAGGGCACCGTAGCAAAGTTTCAAAAACGTCGTTTTACCCGAACCGGAGGGCCCAGTTAAAAAATGAAACGAGCCCGGCGACAGCTTAAGCGAGATATCCGCAAGCAGTTCATTGCTGCCGAAACCGTAACTATAGGCGACATTTTCCAACTCGATCACTGCGTCCACCGGTTTGTTTTACGTGTGTTATCCCGTTGTGCCTGAGTGCCGCACGGGTTGCAATCCGCACTGCTTTATTGACAGGGACTTTTGCAGCGTCTTAAACCATCGTATAGAGGATAGGAACATCATACCGATGGACTGTAGACAGGTGAAACAATGCGGCTGATTTGTCCCAATTGCACTGCCGAATATGAAATTCCCGAGGATGCAATCCCGGCTGTCGGCCGAGATTTGCAATGCTCCAGTTGTGGCGTGACGTGGTTTTCAAAACCACCCGTGACCGATCCTGAAATGAGCGGTGATCTTAGCAAAGTGCTTGCCACGCAGCCACCGTCAGAAGCAGCAGGGACAGCCGAGACCACAGTTCGTTCTTCAGTCGCCGCCTCGGGCGCGGATTTGCCGCCTCTGGACACCGCTATCGCAGATGTTTTGCGACAAGAGGCGGCAGCCGAAGTCAGGCTGCGGTCACAGGATACTGCTGGCGGATTGGAAAGCCAGCCAGACCTCGGGTTGGAGTCTGCTGATAAAATCAACACCTCACAGCGACACGCCCGCGAATCGCAAGAGCGTATAGGGCGTATGCGCGGCGTGGGCGAACAAGCCAACTCAAGCGAGCAACCCTCGCCATCGCCTGCTTCTGGGGGTGGGGCTCAAACATCATCGCTGCCAGATGTTGACACCTTGGGTTCCAGCCTGCGTGTATCAGACAGCCCCCTCGCCCAAGAAAGTGATCCGGCACCAGCCTTTTATCATCAGGCTGGTTTTTCTGCTGGATTTCTCTCTGTCCTCATCATTGCGACGCTGTTGACCGGGGTCTATGTTCAGGCAGGATCAATTGCTGAATTGGTCCCCGATCTGACCCCACCACTTGACCAATATAAAGTCGCCATAGACGCAGCACGCGTCTGGCTCGACCAACAGGCAGATCAAGCCGTTTTGGTATTCGAACAAATGATAGAATGACGGCGAGGAATTACCTAGCCCATGATTGTGACACATCTGGTTTCACGGGTCGTGGTTTGACTGGCTGTGATGTCCACAAACTGCCACGCCCCGCCAGCTGACCAGCCCAATACAGGCAAAGGCCGTCGCGATCACTTCGAACATTTGGATTTTTCTATGTTTAATGCGCGCCTTCAGTCCAGTTTTGTAAGGCGGTCCTCATCTGAAAGACGGAGCTCTCACAGCAAACGGCGCCCCCTAAAAGCGGTCTAACAAACGCTCAAGATACTCACGCTCGATATCAGACCGCTCGCCCTGGCCGCTGCGGCGACGGATTTCATCAAGAAGATCACGGGCGCGGCGATAGACATCATCGCCGTTCAACATACTGTCTCCGGTCTCGGACAGACCGCTGGTACCAGGCCGTCGACCCAAAGGATCTGACCCCTGCCCTGAAGCCTGACCCGATTGTTGACCCGGTTCGCCTTGTCCGGGGTTTGCATCACTGACCGCGTCGGTCAGCGCTTTGATGCCGTTACGCAAAGCATCCAGCGCTTTTGATTGCTGGTTTATCGCCTCGGCCAGATCGTTTGACCTCAGCGCTTCTTCAGCCTCCTTCATTGCCTCATCGGCGCGCTCCAGCGCCTCGCGGGTGCTCTGATCACTGCCACCCTGTCCCGGCTGTAAGTCTTGGCGCTGGCGCTGCAACTCACGCCGCAGGGCCCGCTGTCGTTCCGCCAAGGTCTGCGCGGTGCTGTCAGGGTTAAACTGTGGTTGCTCACCCTGTCTGGAAACGCCCGCACCCGGTTGCCCCGATCCAGGCTCTGACGGGCTTTGCGGGTTTGTCTGTTCCTGAAGGTCACGAAACGCGTCATCGCTTAACCCTTGTTGGTCGCGCAACGTGTCAGACAGACCATCCAAGGACTGCTGTCCCTGAGATTGACCACTCTGGCCTTGTCCCTGACCCTGAGTGACACGCATATTTTCCATCATCTCGCGCAATTGGTCCAAGGCTTGCTCGGCTTCGGCCATTCGGCCTTGCTCCATCAGTTCTTGAATCCGGTCCATCATTCGTTGCAGATCGTTTTGATCTAGACTGAGATTATTGTCCAAGGGTGAGGATTGTGGAGGAGCATCTTGCGCTTGCTGACGGCTTAACTGGCGCATATAGGCCTCAGAAGCATCACGAAATTCCTGCATCAATTCTGCAATTTCTGCATCACTGGCACCGTTTTTCATCGCTTCGGACAAACGATCCTCCGCCCGGCGCAACCGCGCAAGCGCATCTGCCAAATCGCCATCTTCGACCAACAGCGCCAATTCCCAGAGCCCCTGCGCAATGTCATCGCGTTCTGCTAGCGAAATCGCCCCGTCTGAAGCAGTGGGCAAACGCTCTAGGCGGTGCAAAAGCATACGCAGCCGCAAATACGCCACCTCAGAGCGAAACAGGTCTTCCGGACGATGCGAGATTGCCCGCATGACCACCGCCACCTGCGCTGCATTTCGCGCGGACCACAACAGATCGCGGCGCAATTCGATAACAGCCGCAGCCAACGGGTCGAAAAACCGCCGGCCTGGCAGCCGCATCTCAAATGGCGGGGCTGCACCCTGTTGGCGCAGCAGATCGGTGACCGTTGCAGTCACCAGAACCGGCAGGTTAGACCACGGGTGCTGAGAAAAATCCTGAATAACAACGTCACTGAAATCACGCCGGTCACCGGAGATTGGCACAGTCAGCTCAATATCTATCTCAGACCGCTGTTCGGGATCTATGCGCAGTCCAAAACGCCGATCCAGCTTATCCCAGTCCAGCGCAATCACCGCCCGACCACTTGTAACACCATAATCATCCTGCGCGTGATACGGCAGCGACATGACGCCAAGCGCTGTGACATCAGGGGCTTGCGTCAGGGCAATACTGGGTGGTGCATCATCGGTCATCTGCACGGTCCAACTCCGTCCCCCCTCACCGTTGATCACGATTTGACCAGAAGTTGTCACGCTAAACTCTTCCACTGCCGAGGTTTCCTGCGGCACGGCTGCGGCTATGCCGGACACTGTCTGCTCCAGCGAGAGCACCCCCAACTCACCATAAAAGCGCAAAGTAACCAAGCTGTTGCGCGGCACCTGCAGAACGTCGTTTTCCAGTTCATTGAGATAGAGTGCGGGCAATTGCGTATAGGCGGGCGGTTCGACCCAGCCCTCCCAGACCGGTCCGCTGGCCAAAGCAACCGCAGGCTCAGAGATCACGGCCCCCAAAGAGCCAACACGCCAAACAGATCCAAATAACACAGCCATCACAAACGCCAGCAGTGCACAATAGCGCAGCGCGTATGGATCACGGCTGGCCAGACCCATGTCCCCCGCCACCGGCCGCACCCTATGCAGTGCCGTGATAGCCCGGCCGAGATGCGCCTGCCAAAGCGCAGCAGAAGCGGCGTCATCACCACCGATAACCGGGCGGTCCAGCAGCGTTTGGATCGGACTTCCGGAAAGGCTGTCATCAAGCCGCAAGCGGGCGGCTTCACGCGACGGCCAGCGCCAGCGACGAATGGCAAAAAACCCCGCAGCGACCGCCATCCCTGTAACTGCCAATGCAACGCAGGCAAACATTGGTAAGCTGAGATAGTCTTGCAGACCAAGCATCGCCATGGACAGCGTCAAAAGAACAATCGATGCCAAGGGCCATAATGCCCGCACCACCCGTTCTGCAAGCATCCCCAACTGGGTCAGCCTGATCGGCGTGGCCAGTCGATTTAAAGCCTTATCGCGCTCAATGGGGTCTAACACAGCTCATATTTTCTGTTCACATTTTGGGGTCAAACCATTCCGACCACTACATCCATGAAGGAATGATATCGCGTTTGATGATTTCGTCAAATGTTGGTCGCGCCCGAATGACACAAAATTGATCGCCGTTCACCATCACTTCGGGGATCAACGGACGGGTATTATATTCACTGGCCATCACCGCGCCGTAAGCGCCCGAAGATCGGAACGCCACCAAATCGCCAGATTTCAGTGGCGGCATCTGGCGTTGTTTCGCAAATGTATCCCCCGACTCGCACACTGGGCCCACAATGTCATAAGCGGTCCCCTCCATGCCGGGGGCCGGCTCGGCCAGCGGTACAATATCATGATAGGCTTCGTACATCGCCGGACGAATCAAATCGTTCATCGCCGCGTCTACGATCAAAAATGCGCGGTCTTCACCAGATTTGACGTAAATCACCTCGGATACCAGAACACCAGCATTGCCCACGATAAGACGACCCGGCTCAATTTCAATCTCGCAATCCAGATCGCCCAGTACCCGCTTGACCATTGCACCATAATCGGCCGGCAGCGGAGGGGGGACATTGCTCTGTGTGTAGGGGATGCCCAGACCTCCACCCAGATCCAGACGCCGGATCTTGTGACCTTGAGCCCGCAGGTCGTGGGTCAATTCAGCTACTTTTTGATAGGCCAGTTCAAACGGCGCAAGATCGGTCAGTTGACTGCCGATATGCACATCAATGCCGATCACCTCAAGGCCGGGCAAGCTGGCGGCCAGTGCATAGACCTCTTGGGCCCGAGAGATGGGAATGCCGAATTTATTTTCCGATTTGCCAGTGGCAATTTTTGCATGGGTCTTGGCATCCACATCCGGGTTCACCCGGATCGTGATAGGAGCCACAGTGCCCAGTGTCACCGCTTCTGCGCTCAGCGCGATCATCTCAGGCTCAGATTCGACATTAAACTGACGGATACCACCAGCCAGCACAGTACGCATTTCGTCACGGGTTTTGCCCACACCAGAAAACACGATGCGGTCACTTGGCACGCCAGCGGCTCTGGCACGGGCATATTCCCCACCCGAAACCACATCCATCCCAGCACCCTCGGCGGCAAGCGTTTTAAGAATCGCCTGATTAGAAGCCGCTTTCATCGCATAGCAGACCAGATGATCCATCCCTGAAAGAGCTTCGTCAAACAATCTGAAGTGACGCAACAAGGTTGCGGTGGAATAACAATAGAAAGGCGTACCGACCGCCGCCGCAATATCGGCCAAAGCAACATCTTCGGCATACAACAACCCATCACGGTATAAAAAATGATCCATCACTTCATCCCTTGCTTAGATCGCTGTCTTATCAGACCTCTGAGCCGGCGCAATCCATCTGATCTGATGCAGTCAATCTGACGCTACTGGCTTGGCTGGTGCGCCATCCGGAGCATCCGCCGCAACCGGCAGACTGCGCAAGAATAAATACAGCGGCAGACCACAACTGACACCAATACAAAACGTGGCTGGAATGGCCACAAGATTGCGCCAGCGTCGATTCTGTATAACTTCGGCAACAACCCAAACGGTCAAAGCGACCGCTGATATCGTCAGATCCCAAACCAGCCCGCTGCTGGCAGCATTGACATGCCAAGCGTCGAGCATCAGGCCCATTTGCAAGCCGTTTTCAGAAAACCAATGCACAAAATGATACATCGGGTGTACCGCCCCCCAAAGAGCCAGTCCAAGATAGACCCGTTGCAACGCGCTCATATTTTAACTCCCAAACTAAAAAGGCCACCGGCAAGCGGGTCGCGCAGACGCGCCGCCGCGCTCATCGTTGTTGCGCTGCGGCTGTTGGGCTGCTCGGCTCTCCGTCAGCACCGCAGCTCAATAAGCCCAGCGCAAAACACGCAACCAAAATCCATCTCATTTCAACTTCGCCTCCCAGCGCTTGATTTGCATCAACACCTGCGCCGGCGCGGTGCCGCCATAAGATGTCCGTGACGCCACCGATTGTTCCACACCAAGTACGTCAAACACCGCGGCTGTGATCTCGCCATGTGCCGTCTGCATCTGCTCGAGGGTCAAATCCTGCAAATCGCAGCCCTGCCCCTCGGCCATCGCCACCAGCGCACCCGTAACATGATGGGCCTCGCGAAACGGCAGGCCCAACGCCCGTACCAACCAGTCAGCCAGATCGGTCGCAGTGGCAAACCCCGAATTTGCTGCCCCGTGCAACGCCATGCGATTGGCGGTCATATCGCCAACCATGCCAACCATCGCCGCCAGCGCCAGCATCAGGTTGTCTGCGGCGTCAAACACCTGTTCTTTGTCTTCCTGCATATCTTTGGAATAAGCCAGCGGCAGACCTTTCATGATCGTCATCAGCGCCACATTTGCGCCGAAAATCCGGCCGATCTTGGCACGTACCAATTCGGCCGCATCAGGATTGCGCTTTTGCGGCATGATCGACGAGCCAGTCGACCACTGATCTGACATCCGCACAAACCGAAACTGCGCCGAGGACCAGATCACCAGTTCTTCGGCAAAGCGGCTCAGGTGCATGGCGCAGATTGAGGCGCAGGATAAAAACTCGAGCGCGAAATCCCGGTCGCTGACCGCATCAAGAGAATTGGCCGCCGGTTGGTTAAACCCTAGGGCTGCCGCCGTCATATGGCGATCAATTTGAAAAGAAGTGCCAGCCAGCGCCGCCGCACCTAGCGGGCATTCGTTCATCCGGTTGCGCGCATCACGCACCCGGCTTAAATCGCGCCCGAGCATTTCAACATAAGCCATCATATGGTGGCCCCAAGTCACGGGTTGTGCGGTTTGCAGATGCGTAAAGCCCGGCATCACCCAATCGAATCCGGCCGTTGCCTGCGCCAATAACGCTTTGATCAAGGCGACCAGACCGCTTTCAAAAGCATCAAACTGATCACGTACCCAGAGTTTAAAATCTGTCGCCACCTGATCGTTGCGCGAGCGCGCCGTGTGCAACCTACCCGCAGGCTCGCCGATCACCTGCTTAAGCCGGGCCTCAATATTCATATGAATATCTTCCAGACGCGTTGAAAAGGCGAACGAGCCGTCATTTATTTCGCCCAAAACCTGTTCAAGCCCTTCCAGAATGGCGCGCGCATCGCTATCAGTGATGATATCTTGCGCAGCCAACATTGCGGCATGGGCTTGTGATCCGGCAATATCTTGCGCCGCCAGCCGCTTGTCAAAACCGATTGAGGCATTAATTGCTTCCATGATCGCGTCTGGACCGGCCGAAAAGCGGCCGCCCCACATCTGGTTCGAGGTCGTGTCTGTCATTATGTCACCCGGAGGAAATATGCGTCTGCTCATTTGTCTTTATACAGCCTTGCTGATCGGTGCAAACGCTGCAGCGGCTGATATCACAACAATCGAAGCCCTGCGCAGTGGTTCCATGAAAAAACTTACCTTTCATACTGCTGCCAAAGCTGTACCAGCGGTTTATTTTGCCACCGCCGATGGGGATCAGAAACAACTTTCCGACTTTCAAGGCAAAGTGGTTTTGTTGAATTTTTGGGCAACTTGGTGCGCACCCTGCCGCATTGAAATGCCGATGTTATCCGAATTACAAACAGAATTCGGCGGGAAGAATTTCGAGGTGGTTACCATTGCTACCGGACGCAACGCCCCCGGTGCATTAAAAAGGTTTTTCGATAAAGCCGGCATCGAAAACTTGCCGCGCCACCGTGACATAAAGCAACAATTGGCTCGGAAAATGGCAATTTTGGGATTGCCAATCACGGTGATCCTAAACCGCCAAGGCAAGGAAATCGCTCGGCTGCGCGGGGATGCTGATTGGTCAAGTGACAGTGCAAAATCCATCATATCAGCTTTGATTGAAACCGAGTAAAGGCCCCCAACACCCAAAAACTGGCCCCGCACTTATGAGCGGTCACAGCAGTAATCCTCTTTTAAAACACCCGCCGCGCCGCCTGAAAATTTGCCATCCGAATAAAAGCGGTTTTCACCAGAATATTTATATGCAATAAATTTTGCATGCGTATACAAAACAAGTTGTTTTGCGATCGTATGCGCAAAATTACACCATTTTGAGGGCTCGTTTTGCACGGAACCGGCGGCTCATGTGTGACCAAAAACCGATGGAGCGGCGTGATGAATCTTAGTGAAATGGACCTGAACATAGTCAGATACGGCGAGCTTGTTCCCTGTAAAACCGCCTTTATCGACGCCCATACCCCCGGATCAGACCGCAAGGAAAATTTCACCATTATTGGTGGCGGTGTCTCAGAAAGTCCCGATCAACATGTCCATATCCGTGACACACCGGGGTTTAACATCGGTGCGGCAGGCCAACCCCCCTATTGCAGAAACTCACTACATATGCACAGCACCGCTGAAGTATTTTTTGTGCTCAAAGGCAAATGGAGATTTTTCTGGGGGCGCTGGGGTGATGCAGGCGAGGTCACGCTGGAAGAGGGCGATATCTTCAACATTCCAACCGGTATCTTCCGTGGTTTTGAAAATATCGGCACCGATTACGGAATGATCATGGCCTTTCTCGGCGGCGACGACGCCGGCGGTGGTGTCATTTGGGCACCGCAGGTCATTCAGGACGCGCAGGATCATGGGCTGGTACTGGGAGAAAACGGCACCTTATATGATACCAAAAAAGGCCAGAGCTTGCCTAACGGTATCGCCGCGATGCCCATACTTTCCAGCACTGAATTACAAGCCATTCCAGAACCCACCTCCGCCCAAGTCGTACCACATTATGTCGCCCGCTACTGGGATCTGATGGCCTTGTCCGACCGCCAACCCGCCAAGGTAATCGGCCCCGATGCTGCGCTGCGCGACCGACCGGGATTTAGTGTGGATTTCATCTCAAGAAACTCACTACCCGAAAGCGCCTATTCTTGCGATAAACACGAGGTTCTGATGCCTATGCGCGGTCACTGGCAACTCGATTGGGACGGCGGCAGCCGGGTGCTGAACCCCGGCGATACCTGCCTGCTTCCGCCCGGCCTGTCGCGCGCCTTAAAACCTACGATGACTGGCGAGGCGAGCCTGTATCGGGTGCGGGGTACCGATGATCCGGCCGGTGCTACGCTAGCACATTTCTGATGGGCTAAGCCGGATCAATCCCGCAAACGACAGCGACGTCCAGCGACCTGTTTGCATCGACGTTTAAGTCGTGTATTGCTGCACTCTGCAGAGCGTTAAAAAGGATTTCTGTTCAATGGAAAAGCCATTTTTGGGCGTGATTGCTGATGATTATACCGGCGCGACTGACATCGCATCAATGCTGGTACGCGGCGGAATGCGCACCGTACAAACCATCGGCATCCCATCGGAGAAACTTGCAAAATCGCTGCAAGCCGATGCTGTGGTCATCGCGCTGAAATCCCGTTCCATAGCCCCAGAGGCAGCGGTTGCACAGTCCCTTGAGGCGCTGGCACGGCTGCAAGCGCTGGGTGCAAAACAGATCTTTTTCAAATACTGCTCTACGTTTGATTCCACCCCCCAAGGCAACATAGGCCCGGTGAGTGATGCGCTTTGCGCCGCCATCGGTGCGGGCACAATCACCCATATTCCGGCGCTGCCAGTCAATGGTCGTAGCGTCTATCAAGGGCACCTGTTTGTCGGCGCGGATTTACTGAACCAATCCGGCATGGAAAGCCATCCGCTGACCCCGATGACAGACGCCAATCTGGTCCGTTGGCTGGGGCAACAAACCACACGGCGCGTGGCGCTGATCGGCACCGACCTGCTGCAACAAGGCATCGAGGCCGTGCAGGGTGCGTTGACGAATCTTGGCGAGACCGGCGGCGGACATGTTATCGGCGATACAACCCGCGACAGCGACCTAGCGCTCTGGGCGGATGTATTGCGCAACGCGCCTCTGGTGGCCGGTGGTTCGGGGCTGGCAACGTCGTTGGCACGGTGTCACATGGCCGGTCAACCCGCACAGGCGCTTGCACCACCACGGGGGGGGAACGACGGCAACACCTTGATTCTTGCTGGCAGCTGTTCAAAAACCACTCTGGCGCAGATCGAGACTTTTCGCAGCCAAGGTGGGCAGTGCATCCACCTTGATCCGCTCGCCTGTGGCCGCGAAGACGATCATGTGAATACCCTTCTGACCAAGGTCAGTGATATCCTAAAATCCACGCCTGTGCTGGTCTATGCCTCTGGAACGCCACAAAGCGTTCAGGCTGTGCAAGAGAAATTGGGGAGAGAACAGGCTGGTGCGCTGATTGAGGCGGCTTTTGCCGAAATTGCGCGGCAGGCAGTGCCGCTGCCGCAAACCAACCGTCTGGTGGTCGCCGGTGGCGAAACATCCGGCGCAGTGGTTTCCGCACTTGGCATAGCGGCGTTGCAGATTGGTCCGGAAATAGACCCCGGTGTACCCTGGACGCTGGCGCTTGACACCGATGGCAACATTATTCTGCCGATGGCACTAAAATCGGGTAATTTTGGCGCGATGGATTTTTTCTGCAAAACCCTTAAACTGGAGAGCCCGGCATGAGCATCGAATCCCAGGTGCGCGAGGCAATTGTCACCGTTGCCGCCTCGCTGTTTGAGCGCGGCTATACCCACGGCTCGACCGGCAATATCTCGGTGCCGCTGGACGATGGGCTATTGGTGACACCGACGGGGTCGTCGTTTGGCACGCTTGATCCCGCCCGCCTGTCAAAACTGGATTTTGACGGCCAGCTGTTGTCCGGGGACAAACCCACGAAAGAGACGTTTCTGCATCAATCAGTCTACCGCGCCCGGCAGCAGGCAGGGGCGGTGATCCACTTGCATGCGACCCACAGTGTGGCGCTGTCCTGTTTGCCGGTGACCAACGCCGATGACGCCCTGCCAAAGCTGACCGCCTATGCGCATATGCAATGCGGTTGTGTGGCAATGGTGCCCTATTTCAAGCCCGGCGATGCTGCCTTGGCCGCCGCAGTCGAGCAGAAGGCATGCAAACACTGGTCTATGATCCTTGCGCACCACGGGCCAGTAGTGGCAGGCAAAACGCTCACCGCAGCGATGCATGCCACAGAAGAGCTTGAGCAAACCGCCAAGCTGGCATTAATGCTGGACCAAAAGAATCCTATGACCCTGACCCAAGCCCAGATTGATGATCTGGACGCAACCTTTCCCCCTTGGTGAGTTCCCATGCCTAAATTTTCGGCCAATCTATCGATGATGTTTACCGAGTACCCTTTTCTTGCGCGGTTCGATGCGGCAAGAGCCTGCGGGTTTGACGCAGTAGAATTTCTGTTTCCCTATGCCCACAGCGCCGATGAAATTGGCGTGGCAGTCCAGAAAAACGATTTGCAAATTTCGGTTTTTAACCTGCCGCCAGGGGATTGGGAAAGTGGCGATCGGGGCCTGGCCGCACTGTCTGACCGCACAGCGTTTCGCGCCAGTATCGCACAGGCGTTGCCCTATGCCAAAGCCACCGGCGCAAAGCGCCTGCACATCATGGCAGGCCTTGCGACACCGGACGCGGGTGCCGAGGCAACCTATATCGATAATATTCGCTTTGCGGCCGATCAGTTTGCCGCCGCCGGTTTGGAATTGCTGATCGAACCGATCAACCCCCGCGATATGCCGGGATATTTTCTATCAACAACCGATCAGGCCCTGGCTTTGATGGCCCGGATTGATCACCCCGCAGTGCGGCTGCAGTTCGACATATATCATCACCAGATCACCCGCGGCGATGTGATAAAATCGCTTTTGGAACATTTTTCCCAGATCGGTCATATCCAGATTGCCAGCGTACCAGAGCGCCAAGAACCCGACAGGGGCGAGCTGAATTATCAAGCGGTGTTCGCGCATCTTGACCACTTGGGTTATGACGGCTGGCTTGGATGCGAATACCGGCCCCACGGCAAGACCGAAGACGGTCTGACCTGGCTGCCATCACCTGGATAACCTATCGCACGCAATGGCGCCTGAGAAATCTATCGCCCCAACGCATGCTAGCCCATCGGCATCACCAAACAGGTCGTCGATCCTGTGGCATAGAGTGTGCCAGTCTCGACCCCGACAAGCCGCCCGCTTGCCACCCCGGTCGAGCGGCCGACATGATCGGTCTCGCCAATACAATCTACCAAAGTCCCCAAGGGCACAGCCCGAATAAGGTTCACCTTGTATTCCAACGTCGTATAGACCGACCCCTTGGGCAGTTTGGTCATCACCGCACAAGCCATCGCACTATCTAAAATTGTCCCGTACCAACCACCATGCACCGTACCGAGCGGGTTGAGCGTGTCAAACTCTGGCGCACCGCGAAACACAATCCGGCCCGACGCCACTTGGTTGAGGGCAAACCCCATCAGACGGCTGATCGGGGCACTCGGGGTACGGCCCTCTAGAATACCGGTCATATACTCCAGCCCGGACATCGTAAGCATCTGTTCCAGAGATAGAAAATCTGCCAGGCTTTGGGCGATTATAGGCGAGCCGGAATCAGTCACAGTAATTGATCACCCACCACGGCCAAAATTGGGCGCATCGGTGTCTTGCCCGGCCTCAACGATACCACGCCTAATTTCACGCGTGCGGGTAAAATAGGCATGCAATTGATCCCCGTCGCCGGTGCGGATTGCCCGCTGCAGCGCAAATAATTCTTCAGTGAAACGCCCGAGTATTTCGAGCGTTGCATCCTTGTTGGTTAAAAAGACATCGCGCCACATGGTCGGATCTGAAGCCGCGATACGGGTAAAGTCACGAAATCCCGCCGCCGAGTAATTGATCACCTCGCTGTCGGTGACGCGGCTCAAGTCATCGGCCACGCCCACCATCGTATAGGCAATCAGATGTGGCGCATGCGAGGTCACCGCCAGCACAAGATCGTGATGATCGGGATCCATTTGTTCAACTTTAGCACCCAGCGCCTGCCAAAAGTGATCGAGCTTTGCCACCGCACCCAGATCCGTGCCAGCCTCAGGCACCAACAAGCACCAGCGATTGTCAAACAAGCCGGCAAAACCCGATTCAGGGCCCGAATGCTCGGTGCCGGCAAGGGGATGGGCCGGCACAAAATGAACCGTGTCGGGCAAGCATGGTGCCACTGCATCTATCACCGCCCGTTTTACCGATCCGACATCGCTGACCGTCGCACCGGGTTTTAACGCCGGTGCTATTATCGCCGCAACCGTCCCCATCACACCAACCGGAACGCATAGTATCACCAGATCAGCATCGCGCACCGCCTCTTGGGCCGTGTCGAAAATCTCATCACACAGCCCGGTCCGCCGCGCTATATCACGGGTCGCAGAACTGCGCGCATAGCCGGTTACATGGCTGGTGTGACCCGCACGTTTCAAAGACCAGAAAATAGACGAGGCGATCAGGCCGAGCCCGATCAGCGCAATCCGCTGATACGTCTGGCTCATGTAGCACCGGCCTTGAACTGCCCCACAGCATGCGCAACCCGGCGGCAGGCGCTTTCGTCGCCGACGGTGATACGCAGATAGTTCGGGAGCTTGTAACCCACAACCGATCGCACAATCAGCCCCTGTGACTGTAGATAAACATCACAACTTTGCGCCTCAGCCTGCGATGCAAACCGCGCGAGAACAAAATTGCCCATGGAGGTATCTGACGACACCCCGTGTTCGGCTAAGGCTTCGGCAAGCCAGCCCCGAAGTCGGGTATTTTCCAATCGGCATTTAGTCGCATATTCCACATCCCGCACCGCCGCCTGAGCCGCGGCAAGTGCCGGTTGAGACAAATTGAAAGGCCCTCTTATGCGATTGAGAACGTCGATTACATGCGCAGGTCCATAACCCCAACCAACGCGCAACCCGCCCAAACCGTACAACTTTGAAAAAGTTCGCGTCATCACCACATTTTCACGCCGGTCAACCAGCGCCGCACCACCGTCATACCCCTCAATATATTCGGCGTAAGCGCCATCGAGAACCAACAAAACATGATCCGGGAGCTTTTCAGCCAACCGCGCAACTTCCCCGTCACCGATCATTGTGCCGGTGGGGTTATTTGGATTGGCGATAAATACCATACGGGTGTTCTCTGTGCAGGCGGCTAAAATCGCGTTTACATCGGTCATGCGCTCGCGTTCGGCAACCTCTACCGGGGACGCTCCCGCGGCGAGCGCCGAAATGCGATACATTGAAAAGCCGTGTTCGGTATGGATGATCTCGTCGCCGGGGCCTGCATACCCCTGACACAAAAGCGAAATAATCTCATCACTTCCAACACCACAGACGATCCGCCCCGCATCCAAACCATGCACTTCCGCTATCGCATCACGTAGGGTTGCATGATCAGTTGAGGGATAGCGGTGCAAATCGAACGACGTTCGGCGAAACGCCTCAACCGCATCCTCACTTGGACCAAAGGGGTTTTCATTCGAACTGAGTTTGACGATATTTTGCACGCCCTCTACATATGACGCGCCGCCCTGATAGGGCTGAATTTCCATAATTCCGGATTGAGGTACAATCTTCACAGTCTCACGCTCCACATCTAGCCACTGGTCTAGCCTTGTATTTCGGCCATGAAAAGCCCACGATTTTTTTATAACGCAGCGATGTTTTTTTGCATCAGAGGTGATGCAATACGTACTATCCTCGAGAAAGACGATATTCTAACCGCAGATTGATCGTAAAACAATTTTATTGCGACAGGAAATTTTAACAATAAGCTAAAAAAGCAAAGGCCGCCCAACTGGACGGCCCTCCTGTGTGTCATCGTTGTTCAGATTAGTTCTGAGCGTAATATTCGATCACCAGGTTTGGTTCCATTTGAACTGCAAATGGCACATCACCCAATGCGGGAGTCCGCACAAAGGTGGCCTTCATCTTTGAATGATCCGCATCAATATAATCCGGCACATCGCGTTCAGCGAGTTGGGTGGCTTCGATCAGCACCGCTATCTGCTTAGACCGGTCCCGGACCTCGACAACATCGCCCTCTTTGACCCTGTAAGACGGTATGTTAACCCGCTTGCCGTTTACCGTGACGTGACCGTGGTTCACAAACTGCCGCGCGGCAAACATCGTCGCGACAAACTTGGCGCGATAAACCACCGTGTCAAGACGACGCTCAAGCAGACCGATCAGGTTTTCACCTGTATCGCCTTTCACACGCTCGGCCTCACCAAAGATCCGACGAAACTGCTTTTCGGTCAAGTCACCATAATGGCCTTTTAGCTTCTGCTTGGCGCGCAGTTGTAGGCCAAAGTCAGAAAGTTTGCCCTTGCGGCGCTGACCATGTTGACCAGGGCCATATTCACGGCGATTGACCGGAGATTTGGGACGACCCCAGATATTTTCACCCATCCGGCGATCAATTTTGTACTTGGCAGACGTGCGTTTGGTCACGGCTGATCTCCTTTCTAGTATGTCACCCTGCCTCCTGATCAAGCATCAGATGCCACATCTAAGGCAAGTTGTTGCCTTGTGTGCACGCATCCTCCCCTTGGGCCAGAATAGCCTGGGTTTGAAAGGGCGTTGTCCTCTGGAGTGCTTACGCATCCCGACAGGCCTCCCCTCGCGGGGACCACCAACACCAATGAGCGGCGCTTATACCCTGTGTAAAACTAGAGTCAACCAGTCATAATACCAGCCAGTCGGGCCACTTTGGCATGCGCCGGACACCCCACCAAATGATCATTCACCAGACCTGCCGCCTGCATCAAAGCATAGACGGTCTTGGGCCCACAAAAACGAAAGCCCTCAGCTTTCAATTTTGCGGACAATTTTAATGAAATAACTGTCTCGGCGGGTACATCACTTTTATGATGCCAGTTATTCTGAACAGCCCGTCCATCCACGGCAGCCCAAAGGAGGTTGGAAAATCCGACGCCAGCCTCTAATTTTTGCCACGCCCTGGCATTTGCCAGTGTCGCTTCTATCTTACCACGGTGCCGTATGATACGCTTGTCAAGCAGGAGCTTTTTTACTTCGGCTTCCCCCCAAGTGGCAATCACATTTGGATCAAGCCCTTCAAATGCTTGAAAAAAACCTTTCCTTCGACGCAGGATCATTATCCAGCTTAACCCGGCCTGAAAACTTTCAAGCACCAGCATTTGCCACAACAGCCTTCCGTCATACACCGGAACGCCCCATTCGCAGTCATGATATTTAATGTAAATTTCTTCGGGCCCGGCCCACCCGCATATCTGTGACATATCCGCCTTTATCAGTCTTTATGATATTTTAAGTAAAATTAGAGACCAATTGTAGGGTTCATATCACCTTAAGGCCAATCTGTGCAAGGTTACTTTGATCATTAGGGAGAAACGCGTGCAGCAACGAAACGCCAACATTAAACACCCCAGAGACATCGGGGTAATGCCGGCCCAGCTTGGCAACCCGTTGGCGATGGCGGTGGCAAACAGGGATACGCAAACGCTTGAGATGGTTCGCGCCTCGGTGAGCCACAAGAACGTCATGCTGGCCTATCAACCGGTAGTTCAAGCCCAGAATCCGAATAGAATTGCTTTTTTTGAGGCCTTGATCCGTGTGCTGGATGATACCCAAAGGGTGATCCCGGCGCGGGAATTCATTACCGTCATTGAAGAAACCGAACTGGGGCGCGAAATTGATTGCTTGGCGTTGCAAAAAGGCCTGACAGCAATGGTCAAAGTCCCCAACCTAAGGCTGTCGATCAATATGTCGGCACGGTCGATTGCATACCGCCCCTGGATGCAGGTTCTCAATCGGTTTTTAAACCAGAATCCGTCGCTTGCAGAACGGTTGATTCTAGAAATCACTGAACGCTCAACGATGCTTGTACCTGAATTGGTCGCCCGATTTATGAGTGACCTGCAGGCAAGGGGTATAAGTTTTGCGCTTGATGATTTTGGCGCGGGGCACACAGCATTTCGACATTTTAAACAATTTCACTTTGATATTCTAAAAATAGATGGACAGTTCATCCGAAACATTGCCCATGACCCGGACAATCAGGTGATCACACAGGCCTTGGTTGCCATCGGACAGCAATTTGACATGTTTACCGTCGCCGAATGCGTCGAAACCCCAGCAGAGGTGGCTTGGCTTCAGACACTGGGCATAGATTGTCTTCAAGGCTATCACTTTGGGGCGCCCACGCTTACGCCACCCTGGAAAACCCGCCCGAATTCATAACCTGAAAATCCCAATTGCGGGCGCAGAGATGGCGTTCAGGATGGGCTTGCCGCACCGCAGCAAATGTAATAGGCTCCGTTGCAGTTAAGGGCGGCGTTTTTGTATTACACTCTGATTATACCGAAAACCGCCCTGTTAAGTCCAAACAGGGAGGACCCCGTATGACCAATGTTGTAATCGCCTCAGCTGCAAGAACGGCTGTCGGCAGCTTTGGCGGCGCCTTTGCCAAAACCCCCGCACATGATCTGGGCACAGCTGTGCTTGAGGCGTTGGTCACCCGCGCCGGAATTGATAAATCTGACGTGGATGAAACAATTCTGGGTCAAGTGCTTACGGCAGGTCAGGGCCAAAATCCGGCGCGCCAAGCCCATATCAATGCCGGCCTTCCAACCGAAAGTGCCGCTTGGAACATCAATCAAGTCTGCGGTTCCGGGCTGCGTGCGGTGGCTTTGGCATCCCAGCATATTCAACTAGGCGATGCCGATATTGTTGCCGCCGGCGGTCAGGAAAGCATGACACTAAGCCCCCATGTCGCACATCTGCGTGCAGGCCAGAAAATGGGGGATGTTTCTTATATTGATTCGATGATTCGCGACGGACTATGGGATGCTTTCAACGGCTATCACATGGGCCAGACAGCAGAAAATGTGGCTGAAAAGTGGCAAATTAGCCGCGAAATGCAGGACAGCTTTGCCGTCGGCTCACAAAACAAAGCCGAAGCTGCACAAACAGCTGGTAAATTTAAAGATGAAATCGTGCCGTTTACCGTTAAAAACCGCAAGGGCGACATCATTGTCGATCAAGATGAATACATCCGCTACGGAGCTACAATGGAAGCGATGCAGAAACTTCGCCCCGCCTTTGTAAAAGACGGCTCTGTCACTGCTGCCAATGCCTCTGGGTTAAATGACGGCGCAGCCGGGGCCCTACTGATGACAGTTGAAAACGCTCAGGCACGGGGTATCACACCACTGGCGCGCATCGCGTCTTTTGCGACCGTCGGTCTCGATCCGTCAATTATGGGCGCCGGCCCGATCTATGCCTCGCGCAAAGCTCTTGAAAAAGCCGGCTGGAAAGCCAGTGATCTCGATCTGGTCGAGGCAAATGAGGCGTTCGCGGCGCAAGCGTGCGCGGTTAATAAAGATATGGGTTGGGATCCAGAGATTGTAAACGTCAATGGCGGTGCCATTGCAATTGGACATCCCATTGGTGCTTCAGGTGCGCGTATCCTCAATACATTACTTTTCGAAATGCGGCGGCGCGATGCCAAAAAAGGTCTGGCAACGCTTTGTATTGGTGGAGGTATGGGCGTGGCCATGTGCCTAGAGCGTCCGTGAAAACCCTTCCTTAAAAACCCAACAGCGGCGCGACGCTTTTTTAAAAGCGCGGGTCGCGGTTTGTCATAAAGCTGACATGCGTGCCAATTATTATGATATATCTGTACGCAATAATATTGCGTAATTATATTGAAAAATGTAACACTATTACTGTAGTGTCGTCAAATTAAGACTAGGAGAATACAATGGCAAGAGTTGCACTCGTCACCGGTGGATCCCGAGGTATCGGGGCCGCAATTTCAATCGGCCTGAAAAATGCAGGCTATCAAGTCGCGGCGTCATATGCCGGTAATGAAGCGACAGCAGCGGAATTCAGCGCCGAAACTGGCATCAAAACCTACAAATGGGATGTGGCAGACTATGACGCCTGTGCCGCGGGGATTGCTCAGGTTGAGGCTGATCTTGGCCCCGTTGAAATCCTGGTGAACAACGCCGGCATAACCCGTGACGCACCGTTTCACAAAATGACCCGCGATCAGTGGCAACAAGTGATTGATACCAATCTGTCTGGTGTATTCAATATGACACACCCGATCTGGCCCGGTATGCGTGAACGCAAATTCGGCAGGATCATTACGATCAGTTCGATCAATGGCCAAAAAGGCCAGTTTGCTCAGGTAAACTATGCTGCCTCAAAAGCCGGCGATTTGGGTATCACCAAGTCACTGGCCCATGAAGGTGCACGCATGGGTATTACCGCCAATGCAATATGCCCAGGCTATATTGGCACTGATATGGTGATGGCGCTATCCGATAAGGTCCGCGATTCAATCGTTGCACAAATTCCTGCAGGTCGCTTGGGCACGCCTGACGAAATTGCCCGCTGCGTGGTTTTTCTGGCCTCGGATGACGCCGGTTTTATCAACGGATCGACCATCAGCGCAAACGGTGCACAGTTTTTCGTCTGATCAATGCTCAAGCTTTTTTAAGGTGCCGATTGATACCCGCTCAAAAAATTGTGGGCAAAACGCACCTGTTTGCAACCTTTTAATGACCGTTGGAGTTTCGGTATAAACAGACCCATCTCGAGACGGATCACCGGGCCAAATCACGTTGGAGTTTTTTCCTCAGCGCGGCCCGGGATATACCAAGCAACTGCCGGCGATTGGCGGCTCGGTCACTTTCGGAAAAGTGAGACAAATTCAAAATAATTCACCGCAGCCTCTGGCCTTAAATTTGCGCCAAAATCAGCACCAAAAGGCCGCAAACTGACCATGCAAAGGCGCGAAACAGCCTCACTCGCAAGCACAAAAAGTGCCTCACCTTGCGATACCACCATGAGGCAAGCCTCGCATTTTTAGCCGATTAATCCGGCAATCCTTGCCTTATTCAGCGGTCTAACGCCGATAGGCCGGTGTTAAATTTCAGCGTCCAAGCGAGTAATTTCTTCCTTGAGACGCAATTTTTGTTTTTTCAGTTCCATGATGCGCAATGTATTGCTGCTTGGGGCCTGTTGCGCGTGCTCGACCGCGCTTGAAAGGGATTTATGTTTCTTTTTCAGTTCCTGTACATGAGAGCTTAAGCTCATTCCCAATTCTCCTTATTTGCCGATGAAGGTAGTGCACCACATTCAGGAACAACTGTCACGCGGCAGTGCAGAAAAATGCCATATTTAGTGAAAAACCCGCAAAAAACCGCCTACAGTGGAAAATGTAGACCCTGGGCCAGACGCAGAACTGCCGATATTTTATCGCTGTAATCGTCGGCATCGCGAACATGCGCCCTCCCACGGTGCAAGATTATCGGCGCATGCAACCGCAATGGCGCACGCCCGCCCTTGCGCCCCCGGACCAGCACCAAATGACTGTCGCGCGCCACGCGGGGCGCAAAGGGTAAAATCTGCAGGCTGCCAAGATGTTTGCCCATAAAAGTCAAAAGCTGCTCAAGGCGATCGGTCCGTTGGATAAAGGTCGCGTGCCCGCCCGGTTCAAGCCGTTTGGCCGCAGTCTGCACCCAAACCGCCAAAGACGTCTGTTCTCCAAGTGCCACCTCACGCAAGGCATCGGACGCAGGCGTACCATTTTCGCGCAAAAAATACGGCGGGTTTGCCAGCACATGATGATAGCGCATTTGCCGGATCTCAGGTGGCAACTTACTAAGATCAGCCTGTACCACTTTGGCCTCTATATTATTGCTAAGGGCATTGCGGCGGGCACAGTCAGCATAGATCGGTTGAAGCTCGATACCAGTTAGTGACAACCCTGGCACCCGGCATCCTAGACAGAAAAGTGCCGTACCAACTCCACATCCCAAGTCCAGCACCCGTTGCCCTGGCTTGGCCGGCACCGATGCGGCCAATAAAACTGGATCAACCCCGGCACGATACCCTTGGACTGGCTGCAGCAAGCGCAAACGCCCTCCCAGGAATGCATCCTCTGTCAGAGCAGAATTCGCCTCTTGCACGATCAGATCTCTTTTATTTCGATGTCATGTGCTTTCATCAGGTTTCGAGCCGCAACAAGCTCGTCACTACGCACCATAATCCGGCGCGGCAAAATGCCGATGGACCCTTCGAGCACACTCATATTTACGTCTAACTCAAACGGCTCTATACCTGCGTCGATCAAGATCGCCCGCACATAGGCTGTCACTGTAATGTCTGTGGTTCTGAGAAGTTCTTCCATAGACAAGTTTTAAAGCCTAGGTATCGCCTTTGTCGAGCCTTGAAACTGGAGAATGCACCGCTTGACCCAAACTGGCCCAAAACCCCAAGACCAACTCAGTGCGCATCTGTCAGTTAAAATGGCCGAGGTGAACGCCCTGATCAAAACCCGTATGGCTTCAAAACACGCGCCGCGCATTCCCGAAGTCACAGCGCATCTGGTTGATTCAGGTGGCAAGCGTCTGCGTCCCATGTTGACGCTGGCCGCAGCGGAACTCTGCGGGTATGAGGGAGCGTTTGATATCCATCTCGCGGCCACCGTCGAATTCATTCATACTGCCACCCTGCTGCATGACGACGTGGTTGACGAAAGTGCCCAACGCCGTGGCCGCCCCACCGCAAACCTGCTGTGGGATAATAAATCCTCTGTTCTGGTTGGGGATTATCTCTTTGCGCGTAGTTTTCAGTTAATGGTCGAAACTGGATCTATTGAGGTCCTGGACATTCTGGCGGATGCGTCGGCACAGATCGCTGAGGGGGAAGTTCTGCAACTCACTGCTGCACAGAACTTGGCAACGGACGAGACGACATATTTACAGGTAGTGCGTGGCAAGACCGCAGCATTATTCGCCGCTGCTACAAAAGTTGGTGGCGTCATTGCTCAGGCACCTCAGCCACAAGTCAACGCATTATACACCTATGGTGACGCACTCGGTATAACATTTCAAATTGTCGATGACCTGTTGGATTTTCAGGGCGACCCAACCCAGACAGGCAAGAACATTGGCGATGATTTCCGCGAGCGCAAACTAACCTTGCCTATGATCAAAGCCATTGCCGCGGCAGATCCGACGCAGCGTGCGTTCTGGCAACGCACAATTCGCAATGGTCAACAGGAAAAAGGTGATCTTGAACACGCCATCGCCCTAATGACGGCACATGATGCATTTGAAAGCGCCCGCCGCGACGCCCAAGGCTATGGTCTGATCGCCAGATCCGCGCTGCACGACATACCGGACCAACCGCTGCGTGATATTCTTAGCGAGTTGGTCGATTACGTATTAAACCGCTTGAACTAATCTTTTTTGGGCCCGTCCCTGACCGACAGTCCCCAAGCCTTTAACCGTCATCTTGGACCAGTTCCAATGGCGGCGCGCCCTCTTCAGACAGAACCTGATCCAGACCAACTTCCAACTTGCGTCGAATGCGCGTAGCCTCTTTGTCTTCAGGCTTGAAGGACAGTGCGCGGTTCCATTGGAATTCCGCTTCCAAACGACGTCCAACAGACCAATAGACATCGCCCAGATGATCATTGACAATCGGATCGACCGGCATCAATTCGGTCGCACGTTCCATGTGAGCCACCGCTTTGGTGTATTGGCCCAAACGGAACAACACCCAGCCCAGACTATCGACGATATAACCACTCTGTGGTTGCAGTGCCACTGCGCGCTTAATCAGGCTTAGCGCTTCTTGTAGGTTCACCTTTTTTTCAACCAGTGAGTATGCAAGATAGTTCATTACCTGTGGCTGATCAGGGTTAAGCTTGAGTGCAGCGCGCAAGTCAGCCTCGGATTCCGGCCAATGCCCCAAACGCTCATGACTGATGCCCCGCGCGTAAAGGATGAACCAAGGCGAGCGGGTCACCCCACCATACAGTGCAATAGCCCGGTCATAGGCTTCAACGGCACTGGCGAACATCTGTTCCCGACGCAGGGTATCGCCCAGTGTCGAATGCACAATGGGTAAATCTGTATGCGTTCGGGCCAATTGTTCCAGCACTTCAATCGCGGCATCAAAGTTACCACTGCGCCGCAAGGTGTCGGCCCGACCCAATTCAGCATTGTGAAACGCAGGCGCACTGATCGGTATTTTCGTATAATTCTGACTGGCCAGTTCAAATTGCTCAAGCTGTTCAAGCAGGCTGGCCGAAAACAGCACCGCATCCAGATGATCAGGGCGCAAATACTCGGCAATGCGGGTATAAAATAGTGTATAATCTGGCTCTGCATCCGCAGAAAGAATATTGGCGATCGAATAAAAGACTTCCGCCAATCCCTCGCGCGGGGTGCGGACAATGCTAAAGTCAAGCGTCTCATCCGCTGACAAACGCTGTCGAAGGTTGCTGATTTCGGGATCGAGTGACGCGCCAAAACTGCGATCCAACACCGCAATTGCCTGATCACCAAGGTCCAGTTGACTGAGTACTTGTATCTGGGCAATGACCCCCCTGCGGGTGAGCCGGATACCTGCGTCTACGGTTTGTTCAAAAATTTCCGCGGCGCTTTCGAAATCACCAGCATGGGCCAAAGCTAGAGCTTTATGATAGCGCGCAAAGGCCTCGACGCCCTGCTTTTCTGCCACCGAATCAAACGCCGCTAGAGCATCCGACATTTTACCCTGACCTGTGATAGCCCAAGCCACCAGCAAGCTATCAATAAGCGCCCCAATGCCTTTGCCTTGATCAATGCGTAGTAATATGTCGTCATACTGGCCCTGAGCAGCTCCTGTGGCGATCTGCATCATATTAACCAGTTGGCTATCAACCTGCTGCGCATCGAGCCGCTGCGCCACTGGAGATGCCGCAGCAAACTGTCCAAGCGATATATGCGCCATGATCAAGTATTCCATCAGCGCTGGATTGTTTGGGTCCTGCCGCAGGGCACGGGTGTAATATTGCTCAGAAATCCTATAGTCCCGCTCCGCATCTGCTTGACGGGCCGCCAGATAGGCCCCCGAAAGAGACTTTGCCGCACCCGATATCGGGACACCCAAAGTGACACACAATAGTACAATAGTTAGATAATTGAACGGTCTCATACGCGTGCACTCTGCCCCAATATTGACGAAAACATGAGAGTATATCTAGTGCTGTTGCCTGCATGTTTCAACAAACAGTGACACAGTTCTGTCCCAACGGGGTTATCTGTGGTACAAAAACCCTAATAATAGCCTAAATCTGCCATCCATAATGGGTTTTCAGTTATTCCAATCAACGCCGCTTCCGAGTTTTCAGCCTACATATTTGGATAATTTGGCCCATCACCACCCTGAGGCGTCACCCAGGTGATATTCTCACTGGGGTCTTTGATGTCACACGTCTTACAGTGAACGCAATTCTGAAAATTGATAACAAAGCGCGGGTCTTTATCCGTTTCGTGTACCACCTCATAGACCCCAGCCGGACAATACCGCTGAGCTGGTTCGGCAAATTTGGCCAAATTCACCGAGATCGGAATGCGCGCATCTGCCAGTTTAAGATGTACGGGTTGGCTTTCTTCGTGGTTGGTCATGGCAAACGACACGTTGGTCAGACGATCAAAACTTAGCTTACCGTCGGGTTTAGGATAATCGATCGGCTGGTGTTTGGCGGCCTCTTGCGTCGATTGCGCGTCCGTTTTTCCATGCTTGAGAGTGCCGAACAAACTAAAGCCAAGCAAGGTCTGAAACCACATGTCAAACCCACCAAGCGCCAGCCCGCCAAGCGGTCCAAATCGGGCATTGAGCGGGGCCACATTGCGCACTTTCTTGAGGTCTTTACCTACCGGGCCCTGCCGTAAGGCGGTGTCATAGGCCACCAACATATCCCCCGACTGCCCGTTTTGCAGCGCTGTATAGGCGGCTTCGGCCGCCGCAATACCCGAATACATTGCATTGTGATTGCCCTTGATCCGCGGCAGATTGACCAAGCCCGCTGAACAACCCAATAAAGCCCCTCCCGGAAACGCTGACTGCGGGATTGATTGCAGTCCACCTTTAGTGACTGCTCTGGCGCCATAGGCAATACGTTTGCCACCCTCGAGCACCTTGGCAATTTTCGGATGATGTTTGAGCCGTTGAAATTCCATATAGGGAAACAGATAGGGGTTTTTATAATTCAAATCGACGATATAGCCCACATAAACCTGATTGTTCTCAAGATGATATATAAACGATCCACCGCTGTTCTTAAACCCGAGCGGCCAGCCCATCGTATGGGTGACCTCGCCTTGATTGTGGTTTTCTGGTTTGACCTCCCAGATCTCTTTCATGCCGATTCCGAATTTTGGCACATCACAATTTGCAGAAAGATTGTATTTGGCAATCACTTCCTTGGCCAGCGATCCCCGCACGCCTTCGGACAGAAATACATATTTTCCGTGTAATTCCATACCCGGTTCATAACCGTCCCCCGGAGTGCCATCTGCATTTTTGCCAAATTCACCTGCCACCACACCTTTGAGGGCGCCGTCATCGGCATAAATTAATTCAGAACACGCCATGCCAGGAAATATCTCAACACCCAGAGCCTCGGCCTGTTCGGCCAGCCAGCGACAGACATTGCCCATTGAAACAATATAATTGCCATGGTTATTCATCAGCGGCGGCATGATCATATTCGGCAGGCGTATTTGCCCCGCCTCACCAAGCACGTAGAAGTTGTCTTCTTTAACAGCCGTGTTAAGCGGCGCTCCGCGTTCTTTCCAATCAGGGATCAATGCGTTTAAACCACTGGGGTCCAGTACAGCGCCTGACAGAATATGCGCCCCGACCTCAGAGCCTTTTTCCAGCACCACAACTTCGATATCGGCAGAAAGCTGCTTGAGCCTAATTGCCGCAGACAGGCCCGCCGGCCCCGCCCCGACGATCACAACATCGTACGCCATTGCTTCTCGTTCAATCTCGGCCATATTCGCTCCTTTTAGCGGGGGTAACACCGCTTTCATCCGCTGTGCATGCCTAGCGTGCCAAAACATCCGGCGTCAACCATCAGCCTATGTTAAACCAATCGTAAATAACAGCCGTTTACTTATTCATCCTGATTGCGCCCGCATCAAGCATCGCCTACAATTCGTTTGAAAAGGTCTTGCAAAATGGCATCTTCCTAGGGACTATAGCTGGGGCAAATTACGTTCGAACGGCCCAATAAAACAAACGACCGGAACCGGATCAAATGGAAAAAAAACCTATGACGCGCAGGGGCCATACGGCACTTGAAACCGAACTCAAACATTTGAAGTCAACCGAACGCCCGGCGATTATAAAAGCCATTGCCGAGGCCCGCGAACACGGTGACCTGTCTGAAAACGCCGAATATCATTCGGCACGTGAAAAGCACAGTTTCATCGAGGGTCGGGTCAAAGAGATAGAAGGCACATTGTCGCTGGCCGAGGTGATCGATCCAACAAGCCTGTCGGGTGCCATTAAATTCGGGGCCACTGTGCGATTGGTTGATGAAGACACGGATGAAGAAAAGACCTGGCAGATTGTCGGCGAGAACGAGGCGAATATTGAACAGGGGTTGCTCAATATGAAAAGTCCGATTGCCCGCGCCTTGATCGGCAAGGAAGAAGGCGACAGTGTCGAAGTCAAAACACCCGGCGGCGACCGGTCCTACGAAGTGCTCAGCATTCAATATATCTAATCGAAAGCGCACAATGGCCGATCCCAGTGACACCTCTCCCTCGGCGATACCGACCTTCGTGACAGCGCATGCAGATATTCCGAGGCCCTCAGTGGCTATTCCCGCGATAGTTCTAAGTGCAATTTGGGGTGCAATATCGCTTGCGGTGCTGTTCTTTGGGACCACCGTCACTGACCAACTTTCCGCGCTGGATGTTTTCATCGGTCTGTTTTTGGCCCTTCTACCAATCGGGTTGATCTGGATCGGCGCGGCTCTGCTGCACTTGCTGCATATGGTACAAGACGAAGCGCGCAGAACCGAGACCGCCTTGATGACGCTTCGACAAGCCTATGCAGCGCTGCCAAAACAGCCACGCACCGACAGCACGATCGCGCTTACAAGAAAACTAGATGAGGTCGTGCTTGCCCAACAGATGCTGGAAACCGCCTTGGCAGAGATCAAATCCCTGCAGCAGAATATGCAGCCCCCCGCACCACAGGCAGCCGCCCCCAAGCGGCGTGATCAACCCGCACCAGCCGACCGAAAAACAGCCCCAGAGACTTCGCTGGATCAAGGCAATTTGGGCTTAGAGGCCGCCAGCCCAGAGGCCAAGGGATCCCCGGGACATAACGATTATATCCGCGCTTTAAATTTTCCTGAAAACAGCGAAGATAGCGAGGGGTTTGCCGCGCTTCAGCGCGTTCTCAAAGACCGTAATTCATCTCAGCTCGTACAATCCTCGCAGGATATACTGACACTGCTGAGCCAAGACGGTATCTATATGGACGACCTGCGTCCCGACATGGCCCGCCCTGAAGTATGGCGTCGCTTTGCCGCAGGCGAACGCGGTCGCACAATTGCCGCTTTGGGTGGTGTTCGCGACCGGGGAGCGCTGGCAAGAGCCACTTTGAGACTGAAACAAGATTCAATTTTTAGAGATTCGGCACATCATTTTCTACGCTTGTTCGATAAGAACTTCCTGACATTTGAAAAGACCGCCAGTGATGTTGAAATAGCAGCCCTGTCAAACACAAGGACGGCCCGCGCATTCATGTTGCTGGGTCGAGTGGCCGGAACGTTTGATTGACCGGGCCAACAGCCTCCCAAACTGGCCCCTTGTCTGAAATTTACAGGGACGCCGTGGCGTTTTTGTTTGAGACTGGCAAGACATATTAGCTCACCACTCTTTTCAGGCAAAACAACTTCAACTCTGCCGAGCGCATTCGAGTACCATTTTAAAATGTCCAAAAAGAAAAAAGGGCGACACCCGAAGGTGCCGCCAGAGCATTGAATCAATCTGGGAGGAAAGATATTCAATAAAGGGCTCGGGAGGAGATAAGCCCTATAGCTCTAAATATTGCGTATTATGCCGCGGCGCAGAAGTCTTTAATCTGCAATGCTGCTATGCAGCATATGCATAATTGCTTCCACCACCGTGTCACCGAACTTTGGTAAAATTAGTCGGTCAAAATGCAAACACTATAAATTTTGATGCAAAAGTGCTAAGAATTTTCAGGTTCTTAGTAAAAGGTGTTTGCCAGTAATTTTGAATATCTAACGCACACGGAGGCGCCACTCACATGAAAAACAGCGGGTCGACCCGTCCATCAGACCGGTCTAAAGCCAAAACAACAATAGCCACCCCACCCCGTAAAAATACCAACCTCTCCGATTCTACCCCGAATGATCCAGATAAAGAACAGCACGCAGAGGACCTGCATGACCACTATGAAGACCTGCTCCGCATGATGGGGCGGATCAGTCCAAAAAGCTGACGCATACGTCATTTTAGTAAAATTAGATCCCACATGGAGTGATAAAACAGCTAACACGGCGCGATAGAGCCGCAATTAAGCTGCAAAAGCAACGGCTGTCCCTATCGCGCACTGCCATCACAATTATCGCATCGAAAAGGATAAAATGGCGAAGGATCGCAGGCACCAATACAGTCTGTCTCCGTAAAGACACCGCCAATGACACACATCCCCAGCGCCGGCAAAACTTCTTTTGATGTGTCATCCAAGCGACTACCAACTGAAGTCTTAAAATCGACAATATGGACCACTGCACTCATCCAGAGCAAGGCACGCGGACTACAACGTGCACCAGATTAAGGCCTTGCCTAATCCCAACAGATAACGAGGATTTTCAAATCAACCATACCAGCTGATAAAATCCTGCTTTCTGGCGTCAATTCAAAAAAGGCGCGGGGAAGCGCATAATGTTACAAAAAACTCCACACCAAAAAAGAGCTGCTGAAGGGGACCAATGCAGAATCATCAGAGCAGAATACAGTCTCAGTCAGGCTGCGCTCAGCTAAACAATAATAGGTAACAGAGTAAATCTCACATGCCAAAACTGCCAAACGGCAGATAGCGCACCAAATCACCAGGGCGGATATGACGTGCCGCGCTGTCCAATTCGACCAGACCCTCAGCCCAGCTCAACCCGCTGATCCGCCCCGATCCCTCAGAGCCAAAGGCCTCTACTCGGCCATCGCGTACCCGCGCCCGCAGATATTCGTGGCGTCCCGGTCTCTTTTGCTTCTCAAAGCCTGCCGGCACTTCATAGCCCTGCGGATCAATCCAACCCTGACCGGACAACGCCGCCATCGCAGGACGCGCAAACACCAGCGCACAGACCAACGCCGCCACTGGATTTCCCGGCAGACCAAACACTGGCACGCCCTGCCACATTGCAAGCGCCAATGGCCGGCCGGGTTTCAATGCAATCCGCCACATCTGCAGGGCACCGGAAGCCCGCAAAAGTGCCGAAACATGATCCTCGTCACCCGCAGACGCCCCACCAGAGGTCAATATCACATCGGCCTGCGCCGCGCCTTGATCAAATGCGGCACGCAACGCGTCGCGATCGTCGCCAACGCGGCCCAGATCCACTGGCTCAAACCCCCAACGCGTTGCCAATGATAACAACATCGGCCGATTGGCATCAAAAATCTGCCCGGGTCCGGGGTCTTGACCCGCCTCGAGCAACTCATCGCCGGTGGACAGAACCGCAACCCGCAACCGTTTGCGCACCGGTACCTGTGCACAGCCCACAGCGCTTAACAGGGCCAAATCTGCCGGTGTCAGCAAGCGCCCCGCCGGCAAGGCGACAGCGCCCTTCACGATATCTTCGCCAGCCTGCCGGGTATTGGCACCACGTTTTAACGGCCCGCGAAACGCAATATGCGTGGTACTTGCAGTGACGTCTTCGTCCAGTACCACCGTATCAACCCCGTCGGGCAGCGCAGCTCCAGTCAGCATCCGCACCGCATGGCCTGCAGGCACTTTTCCCGCAAAGGGCGCACCCGCCGCGGCGCGACCAGCCACCAGTGGTAAGACCTGCGTGCCTGCGCCCGTCGCGGCGTAATCAAAGCCATAGCCATCCACTGCCGTGTTGGCCTCAGGCGGGTTTGACCGCAGCGCAGATACCGGCGTGGCCAAAATGCGTCCCTGCGCCTGTGCAGACGGACAATTCACCGTAGCCTTCACCACCTGCATGCGATCACGCAACAGCGACAACGCAATCTCGACCGGCGTCCAGTCAACCCCCGCCGGCAACGCAAAACAGTCATTGCGCAACGGTGGGGGCTGTAACCTCAGGGCCGCCGCCTCAAGATCGGTTTCAAAACCCTGTCCGAGAATCCAGCCTTCTTCATCGGTCTCAACCGCCATCATCTGTCGTAATTTGTCGGGCACCACTTGCGACAGCGCCACTGCCAACAGGCGCACTTGATGGGCGTCGCGAATACCGCCGTCCGCTTGCGCCTGCCGCACTGCACCCGAAATCAATGAAGGCCAAATCTCGGCCAGAACAACTGCGGCGTTGGATTTTTGAGAGTTCTCAAACGGCCACACCGCCAAGTCATCGGCAAAGCGCCGCCGCAACCGTGACAGCACCGGCAGACCCATAAGAACCTGCGAGCCTACGGCGCCCGCGCCAGCCAGCTGCCAACAGCTAAAACTGCCCGTAGCAAGGGTCTCAACCCTACGCTTTTCCGGAAACGGTGCGGCGCTATACTCTTTTTTGGTACGACCAAGACCGACAATATCACGGCCCAACGCATTGCCCCAAAACGGGCCTTTTCCCCCCAGCGACCGATTAATCTCAGCCGCAAGATCAAAGCGGTTGTTAGCAGTTTTCTCGTCCGTGATCCGAGCCTCCAGCCAATCCCACAGTGCCAGAGGATCGGCCTGACCAATCAGCGCTTGGGCAAACCCGCGAGGATATGCAAAGGGAAAATCAAATCCGATCAGCAACCGCCGGCCCGCCGCCTGCTCTTGAGCGATCAGCGCCACCAGTGCTGTCTCGGCAACTGCGCGATTGCGTAAATACAGTGGTTTCTCGGTCTCTCCTTTGCGCACCACCCCCAACCAGATCGCGTCTTTGCGCGGCTTTGGACCCGTGTCGTTGCCCCCCGACCAATCGACCACTGCGATTGTGTCAAACTGGGTCACAAGCCAACCTCGCGCAAAACGAAATCCGCCAAGGCAATGGTGTCATCAAGGCCAAACACCGGCCGGTCAAGCGTCAGTGGCACATCGCTGGCAACCGCCCGAATGGTATCATCACCGGGCGCAATCAATGGCTGGCCGGTGACAGCGCGATGCGCCTCAATCTTGGGGTGGCGATCGCGCTTGTACCCCTCGATTAATACCAGATCGACCGGCGACAACCGGGTGAGCAAATGCGCAAGTTCCGGCTCTTCGTGATCGCGCAGCTCCTGCATCAGAGCGATACGATTTTTCGACGCCAACAGCACCTCATGGGCGCCAGCAACGCGGTGCCTGTGGCTGTCTTTGCCCGGATGATCAACGTCAAAGCTGTGATGGGCATGCTTGATGGTCGACACCGACAAACCACGGCTGGTGATCTCGGCTACCAATCGTTCCATCAGACCCGTTTTGCCAGCATTTTTCCAACCTGTAACACCGTAAATTTTCATGGAATATCCTTTAAAAGACTGGCAGCCTTCACCAGATCTTCGGGGGTGTTGACGTTGAAAAACGGATCAAGCCCACAGTCCGAGAACAGCGCCTCGCGCCCATTGTGGCGCTGTGTCCACATCACCACCTTACGCAGACCGTCGCCCAGCGCGGCTCGCAAATCTTCGCGCAGTGCCACTGGCCAAAGGCCAAAAGTCGGGTGACGCACCTGACCGCGCGCGGCGTCGGGTGTCGCGGCCAAAACCAGTGGGTGCTCCATTCCAGCAGAGGCCTCTATGAGGCGCGTCACCAAATCTGTTGGGAAAAACGGCGTGTCTGCAGCGGCGGTAACGATGTGGTCTGCACCTTGGTCCGCAGCCCAATCAAGCCCCGCCAGAACCCCCGCAAGCGGGCCGGGGTAATCGGCGATACTGTCGGCAATCACCGGCAAATCAAGATCGGCAAACCGCGCAGGGTCGCCATTAGCATTCAGCACCATCCTTGCCACCTGAGGTTCAAGACGCCCGCTGACCCACGACAACAAGCTTCGATCTTGCAGCTTCAACAGCCCCTTATCGCCGCCCCCCATGCGCCGTGCCAATCCACCGGCAAGGATAACTCCCAGCGGCGCGGTCATGCGCGACCTCCCTTGCGCCGCGACCGTTGGCTTTCCTCACCCACCAAGGCCGGGTCTGCGTCGCGCAGCAACCGTTCATCCCCAGACAGGCACACGAACCGCTTACCGCGCATACGACCGATCAACGTCAAGCCAACTTGTTGGGCAATCTCAACCCCCCATGCAGTAAATCCCGACCGCGACGCCAGCACTGGGATACCCATCATCGCTGTTTTGATCACCATCTCCGAAGTCAAACGTCCGGTAGTGTAAAGAATTTTGTCGGCAGCGGAAACCTGTTCACTCACCATCCAGCCGGCAATTTTGTCGACCGCATTGTGGCGTCCGACATCCTCCATATAGACCAACGGCCGGTCCGCGCAACACAGCACCGTGCCATGGATCGCACCAACATCCAGATACAGGCTGGGCGTTCGGTTGATTTTAGCGGCCAGCGCGTACAACCATGACGTTTTAACTAAGCTGGCCGGCAGATGCACCTCTTCCAGCCCCTCCATCATATCGCCAAACACCGTCCCCACGGCACAGCCGCTGGTGCGGGTTTTCTTTTTCAACTTGTCTTCATAACTGGTTTGTGTGGCGGTCCGCACCACCACAGTTTCGAGCTCTTCGTCATAAGATACGCCGGTGACATCCGCATCATCTTGCAACATGCCTTGATTGCGCAAAAACCCCAGCGCCAGATATTCGGGATAATCCCCGATCGTCATCGCCGTGACAATTTCCTGCGCGTTAAGAAAAATCGTCAATGGGCGTTCTTCGACCACTGACATCGCTCTTTCGTTGCCATCTTGATCAATACCGTCCACCGCCCGACTCAACCCGCGGCGGGACAGATCTGGTGCGATCAGGTACTCGCTCTGGTCATCTTGGGTTGCCACCGAAATTATCCTCTCATGCGCTGCATTGGCAGCTTAGGATGAAACCAAAGCGCCCCAGAGTGCAACCATGAATCTCGAAAGCGGTGATTGTGCTGCGAATGTGCAGCACCGGACGCAGGAGCTGCTCCAGCGCTTGTCCCTCACCACAGCGGATAGAACTGTTTAAGGGATATAGGTCCGTAAGGCCAAAGTCTTATCGGCCTCGTCATATTCATGCAAGGTGACTTCTGTCACCCCCTCAAGCCGACCAAATGCGTTTTTCAACTGGTTCGGAAACCAAACAACCGGCAGATGGTCAAACCCGGGCAGCGACGCCAAAATTTGCGATGTCCGCAAACTGCATTGCGCCGCGTAGACCGCACCATGCGCAAGAGCCTTTTGCAAAGCGAGTTCCGCCACGTCAGGCGGCACCTCAAGCGTCTGGATCACAACGTGATGGGTTTTGCGCGCATGGGCACGCACATAGAAATCCTCGATGGCCGGTGTCACCCCAAACAGCACATCGTCTTTTTCCGGCAAACGCGCATGTCGCACCGTCCCAGCCGGGTCAAAAATAACCCGCTGCGAGGCATTAATCATCAGGCTGGTATGCGCCCCAGTGCCCGAGCCGTTGTTGATCATGGTGATCAAGCTCAACGACGCTGGGCCAGCATGACGATAGGCAGCGGTTGTAACCGCCGCATCAGACATTTTAGAAACATTTTGGCTGCAGCCTGCCAGAACAATCTGCAAAAAAATAACAAATAAAATGGGACGCAAAATCGTACCTTAAAACAGGCTTGGTATTATCCGTTGACGATCGCAATAAAAATTAGCAACCCAATCGACACAATCGAGACGCGGATCATTGCCTTAAGCATGCCGTCAAAAGTTTTCTGTTGAACCTCAATGTTCATTTCGCCGTGCTTGTGTTCAGTCATAGTAAGGTGCCTTTTTCATATCGCGTTCGACGTGTAGCGCATTTTTCAACCCCTGTCACCCGGACATCAACGCACAGGCGCCCCAAATAAAATAAACTGCTCGAACTCGCCATGTTTCGACATCCGGTTGAGCGAAATTTCATCCCAGCCGCCCGTACACATAGGCTCCATCATCGCGGAGGTCACGGCTGAGGTGGCCCTGTTGATACAGGTGGCTCAGATGCGCATATGATTCGACCAGAGCCAGACCATATTCTCCATCACCGATCTTGCGCTTGAACAGCGCCATAAAACACTCGGTGGCAGTTTTTGGCTGATCCAGCGCAGCACTCAAACGGGCCAATGCACCGTGGTGATTGTCGATCAACTGGCGCATTCTTAATGGCAAACCGGTAAAAGGCATTTTATGGCCACCCAAAACCACATGCGCCTCATTGGCCAAGCCGGCCAACCGGTTGCAGGCCTCGAGCCAATCACCAACCGGGTCGGCATCGGGCTCTGTGGCATAGACGCCTATATTGGGGCTGATCGAAGACAGAACCTGATCACCCGCCAGAACCAAATCGTCACTTTGACTCCACAGAGTGGCATGCTCGGGGGCATGACCATTGCCAATGTGTACAACCCAGTCGCGGCCTGCCAGATGTAGCACATCATCTTGCTTGATACGTTGAAACCCCAGCGGAATAGGCCAGACCACATCGGCAAAATTAAACGGGCGTTCTGCAGCGCGTTTGGCAAAAATTGCAGGGTCCATACCGGCACGACGCCAAAAGCGCAGAGTTTCCGGCGCCGGGCACGGCTGGACATCCAAACACAACATACGCGCCATCAACCAAGCGGTACGCGTGGCCATCAATGTCGCCCCTGTGCGGGCTTGCAACCACCCCGCCAACCCCACATGATCAGGATGATGATGGGTGATCAGCACCCGCCGAACAGGACGCCCTGCCAAAGGCCCCACCAACAGCTTTTCCCAGATCGCACGGCAGCGTTTGCTGTTGAACCCGGTATCGACAATCGTCCAGCCATCCTCATCGGCCAGCGCATAGATATTGACGTGATCCAGCACCATCGGCAATGGCATGCGAAACCATAAAACGCCATCGGCAACTTCGATCGCCGCACCCTCTTTTGGCGGGTCTGCCCACGGATAGCGCAGGCCATTTTTATCCGTGCTCATCAGGCGGCAAACCCATCTGCACTCAGCGAATAAAGATCTTCGGCACCGGCGCGAGCATGGATCAACAGCCCCGTATGCTCGGGCAACAGACGCAGGATATAGAAACGCGCCAGCGCCATTCTGGTACCCGATGTCGGTTCAGCCGCCGCAGCCCTCAGATGATAATAGCCCCCCAAGACCCGGGCGAATGCCTTGAGATAAGGCACAGCGCCGGCAAACCGGTCATTCAGGTCACTTTGACCAACCAACCATTCAGTGGTTTCACGGAGCGTTTCCGTGGCCTGCCAAACCGGACCTGCCAGATCGGGGATCTGTTCTCTTGTTGCCTCGGCAAAGGCTTCGATATCATCCAGCAACCGTCCTGCAGCCTCGCCGCCATCCATCAGTTTGCGCGCCACCAGATCCATAGCCTGAATGCCGTTGGTCCCCTCATAGATCGCGGTCACCCGCACATCGCGGCTGTATTGCGCCGCGCCTGTCTCTTCGATAAAGCCCATGCCACCGTGTAATTGCACACCTGCTTCGGCGACGGCTATGCCGGTATCCGTGCCAAAGGCCTTAGCAATCGGTGTTAAAAATGCCGCCCGCGCCGACCAGCGCGGATCACCTGTTGCGGTGCTCATATCAATCGCTGCCCCGCAGTCGAGCGCAATGGCACGTGCGGCAAAGATCTCGGCCTTCATCGTCATCAGCATACGACGCACATCGGCATGATCGAGAATAGTGCCTGTGCTGTGCCCAATCAGTGCCTTGCCCTGTTTACGCTCGGATGCAAACCGCAGCGCGTGCTGATAGGCGCCTTCGGCCACGCCTATTCCCTGCCCGCCAACACCAAGTCTGGCGTTGTTCATCATGGTGAACATCGCTTTCATACCGGCATGTTCCCCCCCAACAAGCCACCCCGTCGCCCCCTCGTATTGCATCACGCAGGTCGGGCTGCCATGAAGGCCCATCTTGTGCTCCAGTCCCACCACTTTCAGCCGGTTCGCCACACCAGGGTTGCCCGCCGCATCTGGCAGAAATTTCGGCACCAGAAACAGGCTGATGCCCTTGGTACCCGGCACGCCATCGGGCAGACGCGCCAGCACCAGATGGCAGATATTTTCGACCACATCGCTGTCGCCCCAGCTGATATAAATTTTCTGGCCTGTGATGGCATAGCTTCCGTCACCATTCGGCTCAGCCTTCGAACTCAGGGCACCCACATCGCTGCCGGCCTGCGGTTCGGTCAGGTTCATCGTGCCACACCATGCGCCACTGATCAGTTTGGGCAGGTACAGTCGCTTAATGTCATCGCTGGCATGATGCTCGAGCGCCTCGATCTGGCCTTGCGTCATCAAAGGGCACAGTTGCAGCGACAGACACGCGGCGCTCATCATTTCATTCACCGCCGTGGTCACGGCCATCGGCAACCCCATCCCGCCGTATTCGGGGCTGGCCGCAATGGATACCCAACCGCCCTCGGCAATGGCACGGTAGCCGTCTACATAGCCCGGCGAACAGCGTACCACCCCATTTTCCAAAACCGCCGGATGCTCATCACCGGCCCGCTGCAACGGTGCCATCACCTCTTCGCACATCCGTCCAGCTTCGGTCAGGATCGCTGCTGTCACATCCCGCGTTGCCTCGCCAAAGCGTTCAGTGGCGGAAACTTGGTCTAGGCCAACCACATGATCGAACAAAAACTGATACTCAGTGACGGGTGCGCGGTAACTCATAAGAGGCTCCTTAACGAGACAACCCTGATACAGGAAAAGTCCTGATCCTAACACGGAGTGTGATCCGAGCCATGACAGGGGCTTGGCAGGGTGATGTGGCGTCTGTATGACATAGCGGCACCGCGACGCCTAGGCAAACCGGTAACCGCTTTACAGATAACGCTGCGTCATCGGAGAGACATTATGCAAACGGCACAACTGCCCGCCACCCCGCAAGGATTGGCAGCCGCAAGCAAGGTCTTGGCCCAAGGCGGGTTGGTCGCCTTTCCGACCGAAACCGTCTACGGTCTGGGGGCAGATGCCCGCAATGATCACGCTGTGGCGCGTATTTTTGCCGCCAAGGGACGGCCCAGCTTTAACCCACTGATTGTGCATGTCAGCTCAATCAGTGCCGCAAAATCACTGGTTATGTGGACAGCGGTCGCCACAAAATTAGCAACGCAATTCTGGCCGGGACCAATGACGTTGGTCTTGCCCCTTAAGCCAGACAGCGGCTTATCACCTCTGGTCACAGCAAACCTTCCAAGCCTCGCAATCCGCGTGCCCGCCAACCCGCTTGCGCAGGACCTGCTAAGACAATTTGACGGACCGGTTGCCGCCCCCTCGGCCAACCCCTCAGGCCGGATAAGCCCCACAACCGCGCGCCACGTGATACGCGGTCTAAATGGGCAGATTGACGCAGTGATTGACGGCGGCAACTGCGCGGTCGGGTTGGAATCAACCATCATCGGACTTGGGGAAACCCCAACCGTACTGCGCCCCGGCGGTCTTGCCAGTGACGCGATCGAGGCCTGCCTGGGACAAAGACTGACGCATCATCAAAGCAGCGACCCACTGAATGCGCCTGGGCAAATGAGATCGCATTACGCCCCCACAGCGCGGTTGCGCCTGAACGCCAAATCCGCACGATCCGGCGAAGTTTTACTGGGTTTTGGGGCTGTAACCGCCGACATGAACCTATCGCCTGATGGTGATCTCGTCGAGGCTGCGGCAAATTTATTTGGCCACTTGCATACGCTTGATACAGCGACACCGGCACGCATTGCCGTCAGCCCGATACCCAATACGGGTTTGGGATTGGCAATAAACGACCGCTTGCAACGCGCCGCGGCACCAAGACCTGAAAGCGACGTTGCGCGCTAACACTTCTACCGACCGCAAGTAGGGTCACGCCCGCCCAGCCGTGGCCGACAGCGCCAGAGCATCCACCCCCATACGCCTCAGCGAATCCGGCCATATCTCATCGGCGGGGTTTTCAAAAATAAGCGCATGGCTGGCTTCGCCGGTCAACCAGCCGTTCTGACTGATCTCTTGCTCAAGTTGACCCGGTCCCCAACCGGCATACCCCAAGACCATCATCGCCGAGGCCGGGCCGTTTCCAACCGCTATGTCTTCTAAAATATCCTGCGTTGCGGTCATTGCAAAAGCCGAGCTGACCTCAAGCGTTGAAATATCCGAGATATAATCACGCGAATGCAGCACAAAGCCCCTGCCATGTTCAACCGGACCGCCAAAGTAAACCGGCATATCCGGCGTTTTATCGCTGGTCTCAATCGACATTTGCTCGAGTAAATCGCCAAAGCGCAGACCACGGTTGGGTTTATTAACGATCAACCCCATGGCACCCTTGTCAGAATGCGAGCACATATACACCACGCTCCGGTCAAACCGAGGATCACCCATTCCGGGCATCGCAATTAAAACTTGGCCGGTAAAATCAACCGTCGTTTCGGGCGATTGCATTTTTCACACCTTTTGACTTGCTGTATTGTGATAATGACGCGCGACGCAGCGCGAAGCAAGCCCGTGTGTACCACACACCGTAAGATCGGCAGATCGACAGAATGTGATTTGGCTTTTGCGACAAAATCGTCGCATATGACCGCATGACCCTAAAAAAACTCTCCCTCGGCCTGTTGATTTGCCTCATGCCCCTTGGCACCGCATTGGCGCAAAATGCCAAAGACATTATCTCGGTCCGCGTCCTGACCGGCGCAAGGATCACAGCCGAGCAACATATATCGGCGCTGCACCTACAGCTAAAACCCGGCTGGAAAACCTATTGGCGCGCTCCGGGAGAGGCCGGTATTCCACCCGGGTTTAATTGGGAAGGATCGAAAAACATCCGGACAGTGGATGTTCTTTGGCCGCGACCAATAGTGTTCCATCAATACGGGATGCGCTCAATCGGATATAAAAACGAGGTTATTCTGCCTCTCGCTATCCAGCCCCGCATGTCTGGTCGAAAGATCCATTTAAAGGGCCAGATCAGTTTGGGTGTCTGTCAAGATATCTGTATCCCCCATACCATCAAGTTTAACACCACCCTGCCAGCAGATCAAAACATGCTGGGCACAAAGATAAAAACCGCCCTGCGCCAACAGCCAAAAACCGCTCTGGCGGCTGGACTGCGGGCACGTCGCTGCTCGTTCTCGCCGGCGCCAAACGGACTGATGCTTAAGGTCACCCTCGACATGCCCTCGACAGGCACACCTGAACACGTCGTGATAGAGACCAGCAATCCATTGATCTGGGCAGATCCGCCGACAGTTTCACGGACAGGCAAAATCCTTTCGCTGCAAACCCTGCTCACCCATAGCGCCGGACAGCCCTTTGCTCTGACACGCAACAGCATCAGGATAACCGTTCTGGGCAGTGATCATGCCGTGGACATCAATGGCTGCACCGAAGGTTAGCCCCGCGAGATACGCGAACGCCGCAATGCCATAAACAAACCCGAAAGCACGTAAGTAACCAGCAGACCAACAACCAGACCAATAATGAAAATTAACAGGGCCAAAGGTTTGACTGGCCACTGCTCCAACCCCGGCACTGCCACCAGCAGCTGGCCATAGGCAACGGTCCACCCCAGGGTCGCCGTCAGCCATGCCAACACCGTCAGCCCAAGCAGCAAAAAGCCAAAGCGCACCGCCACCAGCCGGAAAGAAAAGGCTTTTGACAGCGCTGTAAACTGTCGACCGATATCATTTTGTGCCGCAATTAGAGACGGTACAACCAGCAGCACCAGCACCATGCCAAAACCCAGCCCATAGACCAGCGTGATCACAGTAGGCTTTAGAAATTGCGCCTGTTGCGAGGTTTCATGCAAAAGCGGCAGTAGCCCCAAGACTGTCGTCAACGTGGTCAGCATAACGGGGCGAAGGCGATCTGCCGTCCCGTCAATAATCGAAGGCACCAGTCCGCGGGTGCGGGCGTGTTCGTCGATCGTGGTCACCAATACGATAGAATCATTGATGATAATTCCGGTCATGCCAAGCAAGCCAACCACACTGAACATCGACAGTGGAACATCCCAAACATAGTGGCCATAGATCGTGCCCACCAAACCGAAGGGGATCACCGACATGACCACCAAGGGCCTCGTCCAACTGGCAAACACCCAAGCCAGAACCAGATAAATCCCTGTCAGGCACAGGATTAACCCGGCACGGGCATCGCTGAGGAAACTGTTCTCTTGCTCAGACAGACCTGAAAGCTGCCATTCAACCTGACGCTCAGCGGCGATTTTAGGCAGAATCTCCGCCTGCAGCGCGGTTTCAATCTCGGCGGCACGCGCCGGATCATCCTCAGATATATCCCCGGTGACCGAAATCAGCCGAATGCCATTTTCGCGGCGCACGGTGGAAAATCCGGTGCGCTGTTGTACGCTGACAATATCAGCCAGCGGCACATAGGCCGCAGCCGGAGTGCGCAACTGCATTCGCTCGAGAAAATCGGCCGTCAGTTCGCCCTCGGGCAGTTCGACCCGGATCGTCGCACTGCGCGGCCCGTCGGGATAACTCGCCGCCTCAATCCCATTCAATCGGTGGCGCAGTACCCGCCCCAGGCCGTCAATGGTAAAGCCCAGCGCTTGCCCCTGCGGGGTCAGCTCAAGGATCAGTTCCTGCTTGTCGTAGGCCAGATTATCTTCGACCGCTGAGACCTCTGAATATTGTGCAAGCGCCGTTTTTAGATCTTCGGCCGCGGCTTTCAGTACCTCGGCAGAGGCGCCAAAAAACTGCACATCCAGCGCATCTCCTCCCGGACCCGACCGCCAGCCCCGAAAGGAGACTGTCTCAAGCAGTGGATGCCTGCGCACCACGTCTTGCAACTCACCCACAAACGCAAAACTGGAATAGGGGCGCAGATCGGCATCAATCAACTCGATCGATATGCCCCCCAAGTGATCGGGGTCCTTGGTATCACTACCAGCAAGACCGCGACCGGCAGTACCACCGATCTCAGAAATGACAAATTCAATTGGATTGCGACCGTAGCGCTTTTCATAATCGGCGGCTAATTCCGTCGTGGCGCGCTGCATTTCGCGCATCATCGCCAGCGTATCCTCACGCGTCGCACCTTGAACCATCGCAAAGTTTCCGGTCACCGACGAGCGTTCAGGCGCGTTAAAGAACCGCCATTTGACATCGCCGCGCACGAACAGCGCGATCTGACTGGCCAGCACCGCCACCACCAGCGCCAGCACCACATAGCGCGCGCCAACGACCCAAGACATAAACCGGCGAAACAATCTGTCACGCACCCAGACAAACCCCAGATTGACTTGCCGGCTGGGATAATCATACCAATGATCCTTGACGCTGTGGGCCACCGCATGCGCCATATGATTGGGCAGGATCAGAAAACACTCAACGAGCGAGGCCGCAAGCACCGCAATAACCGTCAGCGGGATATCGGCAATCAAATCGCCAAACCGCCCCCCAATCGCCGTCAGACCAAAAAATGCAATAATCGTCGTCAGCGTTGCCGCAAAAACCGGTAGCGCCATCCGGCGGGCGGCATTTTCGGCCGCCTCGATCGGGCCCTCGCCACGACGGGCACGCCAATCAGCATGTTCACCCACCACAATTGCATCATCGACCACGATGCCCAACGTGATAATCAACGCAAACAGCGACACCATATTGATCGTAATGCCCGACAGATACATCAGTGAAATCGCTGCCATCATTGCGGTCGGGATACCGGCTGCGACCCAAAATGCCGTGCGAGCGTTTAAAAACAAGAACAACAACCCCACCACCAGCGCCAAACCGGTTAACCCGTTCTCTAACAGAATATTGAGCCGGCCAGAGATCGCTGCCGCCCGTGTTCGGATTAAAGTCACCTCAACCGCTGCAGGCAGCGTCAATTGCAGGTCTTTTGCAACCCGCTCGACCACGCGCTGAATGCCAATGGCATCCCCCCGATCAGAGCGGTCTATGCGCACCGACATCGCCGGCTGTTCTCCAACAAAATAACTGCGCTTACGGTCAATCCCATCAACAGCTACCCGGGCGACATCCCCCACTGTCAGACTGGATCCGTCAGGATTAGACCGCAGCACAATGGCGCGTATCTGCGCCGCCGAACGCTTGGCAACTCCGGTTCTAACCCGGGTATTTGAGCCCGTGACATCGCCGGCCGGATCGACGTCAACCTCTTCTGCAATTGCCTGCGCAATCTGCTGCATCGAGATTTTATAGGCCCGCAAGTTGGCGCTGGGCACTTCGATTACCGTCTCCGGGGCGGCCAGCCCGCGAATCGTGCTCCGGGTGGCTCCCGCGTTGTAAAGTCGCGTGACCAATTCGTCAGTAAAGCGTCCAAGCTGTTCGATCCCTACCGGCCCGCTGATCACCACATCGGTCACCCGATCACGCCAAACCGCACGGCGCACAATCGGTGTTTCAGCCTCGTCCGGCAGAGTCGTCACCGTCTCGATGGCGGTTTGCACATCATCTGTGGCCCGCGCCATATCCCAGTTTGGTTCGAACTCCAGTTTGACCCGTGCCGAGCCTTCACGCGACGTGCTTTCAGTGCTTTCCACGCCCTCGACCGCCAACAAAACAGGCTCCAACACCTGTATAATTGCACGATCAACATCTTCAGCCCCTGCGCCGTCCCAGACCACATAAACCGACACCGATTCCAGAACCACATCAGGGAAAAACTGCGCCCTCATGCGGGGTAAGGCCATCAAACCCGCAACAATCAGCACCACTAGCAGTAAATTGGCCAGCGTTTTATGACGGATGAAATACGACAGCACCCCGTTGGCACCAGAAGAAAGGTCGCGCATCGCTACCCCCCCATCCTGCTTTCAATCCGCTCGACCATCCGAGCGGGAACTTTGGGTTTCTCAAGCTGGCCGAGAATGCGCTGTTTGGCCGCCGCCGGCATGCGTTTATTCGCGGTCACAAACGCCACCAGCTTGGCCTTGCGCTCGGCAGTGAGTTCCACCATATCCGGCGCTTTGGGCGCCTTATCATCGGTCGCGCGCAGCGGCCGTACTTTGATCCCCACACCCAAGAGAGGCGATCGTTGTGCCACAATTTCAGCCCCAAGCAGATCAGGCGCCCGAACCAGAACGTCATCGCCCTGACGGCGTAACAATTGTACGGGCCGCACCTGCAAGCGGTCCTCTTCGCCTAAAATCAGAACCTCTCCGGCCGCATCCAGTGCCGAAGACGGCAAGCGGATCACATAGTTCAGGGGTGGCTCGGTGACCTCAACAGTGACAAAATCGCCCGGCTTCAAACCGACAGGCTGATCAATTCGCGCAAAAATCAGCCTTCCGGTCTGGCCATCGCCGACAGCAGCACTGTCGCGGGTCAACTGCCCAGATGATACCAGATCAGTGCCAAACACAGTCAGCGTCACCTTAACTGGGGCCTGGCGCAGCACACCGCTGTCATCCAAAAGGCGCGCGTATTGCGCCGTTGAGATCCGAAAAGCCACTTCCAGCGCCGCCGGATCGATTAACTGCGCCAGACGTTCGTTAACCGATACCAATCCGCCCTCTACTATATTGACGGTACTCAGCATGCCGTCAAAGCCCGCAACAATACTGGTGTCGGCCAACCTACGCTTGGCCTCGTCGCGTGAAATCTGCGCTCGTGCAAGACGGGTTGCGGCCTGATCAACCCGGGCTTCTGCCCGCGCAAGACCTTGCCGTTTTGCCAGCACCGACTGACGGGCCGTAGAGGCGGCCAGCTCCGCCGTTTCAACCGCAGCAACCGTGCCTACACCGCGCGCCCGCAAATCGCTCTGCCGCTGCAGCACCCTGCTGCGTAAAGCAACCTGTTCGCGTGCCGCGACTACCTCGTCTTGAGCCAAAAGAACTGCCGCTACCGCTTCGCGCTGTTCAGCTTCGGCATCCATGAGATCGGTTTCAATCCGGGCCAGAGCATCTTGAGTATTTGCAGGATCAATCAGTGCTAGCACTTGCCCTTGTGTAACCTGCCCACCTTCGACAAAGTTGTCCGTAAGCTCGACGACTTGCCCCGAAAGCGCCGCGCGTATTTCCAATGTCCGGCGACTTTTGACATCACCAAATGCCGTCAAAACCGGGCGTACAGTTGCTGGATCCGCAGTGATGACATTCACCGCAAAGACCCGTTCGCGGCTCTGTGAGGGGCGCTCGGCGCGCGCGGCCTTTTCGTCCAGCGCGGTTTTTATCAAATCGCCCGCATAGAATAAAACAGCAACCGCCGCTGAAAATAGAAACAGACCGGTCAGGCTTTGCCTTAAAAATCGCATTGGTTTAACATCCTCATGCGCCGTTGCTTCGGCTGAATAGATACATAGCGCGCGCAACCGGCCCGCCAAGGCGTCGCACCTGCAAGTGTTTAGTCATTCAACGACCCGTTGGTCTATTTCCGTCGCAGGTGTTCGTCCAAGCGCGGCATTATTTCAACAAAATTGCACGGTTTATGCCGAAAATCGAGCTGTTTGACAAGAATTTCATCCCAAGCATCCCGACAGGCACCAGGACTGCCGGGCAGTGCAAATAAATAAGTCCCGCCAGCCACACCAGCGGTTGCCCGGCTCTGTACAGCAGAGGTGCCAATTTTCTGCATGCTAATCATGGTAAAAACGGTACCAAATGCATCGATTTGTTTTTCATAAACGTCGCGGTGCGCCTCGACAGTCACATCACGGCCAGTCAACCCAGTGCCACCGGTGCTGATAATGACATCAATTTCTGGGTCTGCGACCCATGCACGCAATTGATCTGCAATCAGCACCCTGTCATCTGCAATGAGCGCGCGCGCGGCCAAATGATGCCCCGCTGCTGTCAGACGGTCGACCAGTGTTTGGCCTGATTTATCTTCGTCAAGACGCCGTGTATCCGACGTGGTGAGCACAGCAATGCGCACCGCGATAAACGCTAGATTTTCATCGATCCGAGACATCACCCCTCCAAATGCGCGCGCAACGCAAGCAAATCAGCCCAAGCCTCTCGCTTGGCCTCGGGCGAACGCAATACCATACCCGGCGCCATCATCGGCAGTGCCGGCCGGCCCCAAGCCGTGGTCCAGGTGCCACGCAGCCGGGCAATACCCCGCACACCCAGCGCAGCCTGACAACTCAAATTACCCATCAAAACGATCACATCCGGTGCGGCCAACGCCACATGGCGCGCCATGAATGGCACCATCATCGCCATATCTTCAGACTGAAAATCACGATTTTGCGGCGGACGCCACGGCAGCACAGTGACCATATAAACGCCACGCTCCACCTCTGAGGCAGCCCGGTCAAGATTTATCGCCGCCAGCATCTTATCAAGAAATTGCCCCTCATGGCCCACAAAAGGACGCCCAGCACGATCTTCGTCGCGTCCGGGGGCCTCGCCAATCACCATCACCCGCGCCTTTGGATTACCATCCGAAAAAACCAAATTGCGCGCGCCTTGTTTCAATGCACAGTGGCCGTAGCCCGCCAATGCCTCACGCAGCGCGGGTAATGTCTGCGCCGCTTCGGCAACCTCAACAGCCACTGCAACAGGGTCCGGATCGCCCGGCGGCCGCGCAACGGGCCCACCCGCCGGGTGGGTGCCGGACTTGGCACCCGATGTCGCGGGCAGCTTGTCCTCAGCCGGATTCACTAGCTTGGACGCCAAGGCATAGCGATCCACCGGCTGGTCCAAGATTGTCTCGGTCACACCCAGTTCTATCTGCCACTCTAACAGCGCCCGCGCGCCATGCCAGTCTATTGCCGATTCCATGGAGTAAACACTAACGCGCTTTATTGGAATCGAAAAGACGCCAAAAGGCAGCGCGGCATCTTGCCCAAAGCCCCAGCGGTTTCTATAAGCAGCCAAATCACATGGAGCCTGCCGATGAGTTTCACCGACAAGCATTTGCTGGGAATTGAGCCGCTCAGGCCTGAGGCAATTACTGAAATCCTTGATCTTGCAGACAAATATGTGGCGCTGAACCGCGGAACGCTTAAACATTCCGATGTTCTGGCAGGCCTAACCCAGATCAATATGTTTTTTGAAAACTCAACCCGGACTCAGGCCAGCTTTGAATTGGCAGGCAAACGCCTTGGGGCCGATGTGATGAATATGGCCATGCAGGCCAGCTCGATCAAAAAAGGCGAAACGCTGATTGATACCGCGCTGACCTTAAATGCGATGCACCCTGATATTTTAGTGGTACGTCACCCACACTCAGGCGCGGTGGACCTGTTGGCACAAAAGGTCAATTGCACGGTGCTCAATGCCGGTGACGGCCAGCATGAGCACCCGACACAGGCTCTGCTAGACGGGCTCACAATTCGCCGTGCCAAAGGCCGATTGCACCGGTTGAACATCGCAATATGCGGCGATATCGCCCACAGCCGTGTGGCGCGTTCGAATATTATCCTACTGGGTAAGATGGAAAACCGAATTCGCCTGATCGGGCCCCCAACCCTGATGCCCGCCGGTATCGCCGAACTGGGCTGCGAGGTTTATCAAGATATGCGTGAGGGGTTGCATGATGTGGACGTGGTGATGATGTTACGTTTGCAGAAAGAACGCATGGATGGCGGTTTTATACCCTCAGAGCGGGAGTATTATCATCGCTACGGTTTGAATGCGGAAAAACTGCAGTATGCCAAGAGTAATGCCATCGTGATGCATCCCGGACCGATGAACCGCGGCGTGGAAATCGACGGCGAAATAGCCGATGACATCAACCGCTCGGTCATACAGGAACAGGTGGAAATGGGGGTTGCAGTGCGTATGGCGGCGATGGACCTACTGGCGCGCAATCTACGCGGCAGCCCTACCCCCAGCGAGGTGACAGTATGACCAAGCGACTGCTGCACAACGCCCAAGTGATCGATCCTGAGGCAGGGACCGTCAGCCGCGGCGACATTCGGATCGAAAACGGCATGATCACCCAAGTCAGCCAGTCGCCTTTGAGCGCAAACCCCAATGAGCACGCTGTGGATTGTCACGGCAAATACCTTGCACCAGGCATTATCGACATTGGTGTCAAGGTTTGCGAACCGGGCGAGCGGCACAAGGAATCTTTCAAATCCGCGGGCCTGGCCGCTGCCGCAGGCGGCATCACCACGATGGTCACCCGCCCCGACACCACCCCAGCGATCGACAGCCCCGAAACACTTGAATTCATCGCCCGTCGCGCCAACCAAGCAACGCCGGTCAATGTGATGCCAATGGCCGCGCTGACCAAGGGCCGCAACGGGCGGGAAATGAGCGAAATCGGCTTTTTAATCGATGCCGGCGCGATCGCCTTTACCGATTGCGATCACGTGGTGAGCAACCCCAAGGTATTCGCCCGCGCCCTGAGCTATGCGTGCGCTTTGGGCGCTCTTGTTATCGCCCACCCGCAGGAACCAACGCTGTCAAAAGGCGCTGCGGCAACCTCGGGAAAATTTGCCTCGCTGCGCGGACTGCCCGCGGTCTCGGCAATGGCAGAACGCATGGGGCTGGACCGGGATATAGCGCTGATTGAAATGACCGGCGCACGCTATCATGCCGATCAAATCACCACGGCCCGTGCCCTGCCAGCGCTGGAGCGCGCAAAGGCCAACGGTCTCGACATCACGGCCGGCACTTCTATTCATCATCTCACGCTAAACGAGCTGGACGTCGCCGATTACCGCACCTTTTTCAAGGTCAAGCCACCCCTGCGCTCTGAAGAAGACCGCAAAGCGGTGGTCGCGGCGGTGCGAACCGGGTTGATCGACATAATAAGCTCGATGCACACCCCGCAGGACGAAGAAAGCAAGCGCCTGCCGTTCGAAGAAGCCGCCTCAGGCGCGGTGGCGCTGGAGACCTTATTGCCTGCCGCACTGCGGCTGTTCCACGCCGGAGATCTTGAGCTGCCACAACTGTTCCGCGCCCTGTCTTTTAACCCCGCCAAAAGGCTGGGTCTGCCCGCCGGACGCATAACACCCGGGGCTCCAGCCGATTTATTACTGTTTGATGCCCATGCACCGTTTGTTCTGAACCGATTTACCCTCTTGTCGAAATCAAAAAATACGCCGTTTGACGAGGCAAGGATGCAAGGGCGCGTTCTGGCAACCTTTGTTGCAGGTGAACCTGTCTATGAGGCTTCCATATGACCCCAATCGAAACACCCATCCTGATCCTCATCCTTTGGGCTATTGTGGGGTATACAATGGGGTCTGTACCCTTTGGTATCGTGCTCTCGCGCCTCATGGGTCTGGGCGATTTGCGCAAACTGGGGTCAGGCAATATCGGCGCCACCAATGTGCTGCGCACCGGCAATAAGACTGCCGCAGCACTGACGGTTGTTCTAGACGCGGGCAAGGGCACCGCCGCGGTGCTGCTGGCGAGCGCCATGAGCGGGGAGGACGCCGCACAATTGGCCGGATTAGCGGCTCTGATCGGGCATTGCTTTACGATCTTTCTTAAATTCAAAGGCGGCAAGGGGACGGCGACCTTTCTAGGTGTAATGCTGGGGCTGTCTTTTCCACTGGGGCTGGCGTGTTGCGCAAGCTGGTTGGCCACCGCCTATTTTCTACGAATTTCATCACTGTCTGCGCTGGTGGCGGCCGCCTCATCACTGCTATGGGCGCTAATATTTGGCCAAGCGCAGATGGTAGGCCTTTGCGCTGTACTGGCGTTATTGGTGTTCGAACGCCACCGAGCCAACATCTTTCGCCTAAAAGCCGGAACCGAACCAAAAATCGGTCAGAAATAGCCTCGGCCAAAATCAGCTTTCAAACACGGTCCATAAAGGTCATAATATTTTCGGCGCAGTCGTGCGGATGTGACAGTGGCATCATATGCGACGCGTCGGCAATCTCGACCGTGGTACTGTGACGCAACCGTTGGGCAAGGCCCGCATTAATCACCGGAATAATTGGCTCAGACTGTGCCCCATGCATGAGCAACGTGGGCGTCTCAACGCTGTCCAAACCACCGGACGCAAGCAGGCGCGCCGTGTCATGATATAACGCGCCTTCCGTCGCCTCGATAATATGAATGCGCTGTACAAGCCCGTCTTTGTATCTGTCGGACAGTTCCTCCCAAGCCCGGCCATCGCCCCAAACCCCGACAAAAATCCGTGCAGCCTCTACGCAGTCGCCCCGTGCCAAAGCATGTTTCACGGCATCCATATGAGGCTGTGCTGCCGAAAAAATTTCTGGCGAATCCTGTGCGGCAACAGCAAAGAAAACCGGCTCTATCAAGGTCAGAGAGCGTAATTTTTGCGGCTGTTCAACCGCCAATCTCAGGGCCACCGTCGCGCCAAAAGAATGTCCGATCAAATCCACAGGTTCGGTGAGAAAGCTGGCAGCAATCTGCGTACTAAGGTGATGATAGTCAGACGCGCCATCCCAATCTGCACTGCGCCCGTGGCCCGGCAGATCAAACGCGATCATCTGCAGATTTGGGGCCAACGCGCCCGCAAGGCCCGCCCAAGCGCCGGAATGGGCCAGCGAACAATGCAGCAGCACCGCGGGGCGCGCGCCAGTGCCAAACCGCCGCCAGTAGGTCTGGTGCCCTGCCCGCAGCTCACATGGCATTAAACCCCGCCCGCCAGATGTGCGTCAAGATCGGCAAGACGGTCCTGACCCCAAAACCGCTGCCCGTCATCCACGATGAAAAACGGCGCTCCAAAGGCCCCCGCCTCGACTGCATGCTCAAGGTTCGCGACATATTCCTCCGCCCCCTGCAACAGACCGCTATCAGCCAGGGCTGGGTCAAAGCCCGCCGCGCTAAGGCAGTCGCGGATCACATCGTCTTGCGAGATATCACGCTGCTCAGACCAGCAGGCTCTGGTCATAAGATGCATGAGTTTACCAAGATCACCGTCACCATTATTTTTTGCTGCGATGAACGCATAGGACGCAGGCGCCTGATTAACTGGCCAATGGGCAGGCTGCAGGTTCAGGGGTAAATTCACATTTTTGGCCTGGCGCTGCAGTTCCTGCAGACGGTATTCTTTACGGCTGGCATGACGGTCTTTTGGAGGGGTGCCACCAGTGCGGGAAAACAACGCGATCACATCCAATGGCCGGTATACAACTTTGGCGTTATGTCGCTGAGCGATTTCGCCCAAACGCACGCCGGCCAGATAGGTATAGGGCGAAATTACTGAAAAATAACAATCGATCTGGCTCATATTTTCTCTCCTTTGCAAGCATCACTTTGCCACCGGTGACGCACATGTTAAGCGGTGTCAATGACATGATTCTTTGATCTAGCGCACCTGAGGAATTAGCCCAACATGCCAACACTCACTGACCCGAAACTTATCTCCGGCAACGCCAACCCAATGCTTGCAAAAGCGATCGCCCGCCGGATGTCGTTCCACCGCGGCAAATCAGTCGGGCTGGTGGATGCCCGCGTCGAGCGCTTCAACGACCAAGAAGTGTTCGTCGAAGTTTACGAAAATGTCCGCGGCGAGGATATGTTCGTCATTCAACCCACTTCAAATCCCGCCAATGACCACCTGATGGAGCTGTTGATTATAGCGGATGCTTTGCGGCGCTCATCGGCCAGTCGCATTACCGCCATCATCCCCTATTTCGGCTATGCCCGTCAGGACCGCCGTTCAAAGGCCCGCACACCGATTAGTGCGAAATTGGTGGCAAATATGCTGGTCGAGTCCGGAATTGAGCGGATACTCACAATGGATTTACACGCGGCTCAGATTCAGGGTTTTTTCGATATTCCGGTCGACAACTTATATGCATCGCCAATTTTTGCGCTGGATATTGAGAACCAGTTTAAAGGTAAAATGGATGACATCATGCTGGTATCCCCCGACGTTGGCGGTGTGGCGCGCGCGCGCGAACTGGCCAAGCGGATTGCCGCGCCTCTGGCCATCGTCGACAAGCGTCGCGAGAAAGCCGGGGAAATTGCCGAGATGACGGTGATTGGCAGTGTCGAGGGCAAGAAGTGCATCATCGTTGACGATATTTGTGACACAGCCGGCACCTTATGCAAAGCCGCCGATCTGTTGATAGAAAACGGAGCCAGTGAGGTGCACGCCTATATTACCCATGGTGTTCTTTCGGGGCCAGCGGTCGAGCGGGTATCAAAATCTGTGATGAAGTCCTTGGTTATCACAGATTCTATTCAGGCGACAGATGCGGTCAAAAATGCCCCCAATATCCGCATTGTGCCCACGGCGCCGATGTTTGCACAGGCCATATTGAACATCTGGAATGGCACATCTGTTTCGTCTCTGTTCGACGGCGAAACGATGGAACCGATTTACGAGGGCCTGTTTAATAGATAGGCCGCGACCACGGGTTTAGGGACTGTGACACGCATAAAAAAAGCCTCGAGAATCCCGAGGCTTTTTTTATTGTTAGCTTAACCGACGCAAGTGGTGGCCAAAGTCGCATAATTCAGCGTGTGGTCATGCCCAGTTCAGTGCCGACCGCCGTGATGTCTGCGACCCGTTTAGAGGTCGCGTCAACATCGCCACCACCAGATTTTGCAGCGTCATGCGCGGCCTTGGCGTCGGCTGCAAGCGTGTCAAAAATCTCTTGTGTCACATCGGCGCGCAGCAGCGCTTGCTCTGCCAGAACCGACAGGCCAGTGCCGATCTCGGCAAAGCCACCCGTCACTAAATATTCCTGATTGCCCTCACCGCTTTCAACCCGCAACATACCGGGTCGCAGGGTTGTAATCAAAGGCGCGTGATCTGCCATTGCTGTCAAATCACCATCGGCTCCAGGGACCAGAACCGCTTGCACCTGCATAGATGCCAGACGGCGCTCGGGACTTACCAGATCAAATTGCATTGTGTCAGCCATTCCGGCCCTCCTTAGGCGGCGTCAGCTGCCATTTTCTCGGCTTTTGCGATCACTTCTTCGATCCCGCCAACCATATAGAATGCCCCTTCTGGAAGGTGATCATATTCACCCGCAGCAACAGCTTTAAACGAGCTGACAGTGTCCTCAAGCGGTACCTGTTTACCGTCAGCCCCGGTAAAGACCTTTGCCACGTCAAATGGTTGCGACAGGAAGCGCTGGATTTTGCGCGCACGGGCCACGGTCAACTTGTCTTCTTCCGACAATTCATCCATTCCGAGAATTGCGATGATATCTTGCAGCGACTTATACCGTTGCAGAATACCTTGCACTTCGAAGGCTACATCATAGTGTTCCTGACCCACAACCGCCGGATCCATCAAACGCGAGGTGGAATCAAGCGGATCCACCGCTGGGTAAATCCCAAGCTCTGAAATCGCCCGACTTAGAACTGTGGTCGCATCCAAATGCGCAAACGATGTCGCAGGTGCTGGGTCGGTAAGGTCATCCGCAGGTACATAAATCGCCTGAACTGATGTAATCGACCCCGCTTTGGTCGAGGTAATACGTTCTTGCAGCGCACCCATATCGGTGGCCAGTGTCGGCTGATAGCCAACCGCAGATGGAATCCGTCCAAGCAACGCCGAAACCTCGGACCCAGCTTGGGTAAACCGGAAAATGTTATCTACGAAAAACAAAACATCGGTACCAGACTGGTCACGGAACTGTTCCGCCAAAGTCAGACCCGACAGGGCAACACGCATCCGTGCACCGGGAGGCTCATTCATCTGACCGTAGACCAGCGCCACTTTTGATTCCTCAAGGTTTTCAGGGTTGATAACTTTGGATTCAATCATCTCATGATACAGGTCGTTTCCTTCCCGTGTCCGCTCGCCAACACCGGCAAATACTGAAAAGCCCGAATGCACTTTCGCAATATTATTGATCAGTTCCATGATCAAAACGGTCTTGCCAACACCCGCGCCGCCGAACAGGCCAATTTTACCGCCCTTGGCATATGGCGCCAAGAGATCAATCACCTTGATACCAGTGACCAAAACTTCTGATTCCGTCGATTGCTCAGAAAATTCTGGCGCTGACTGGTGTATCGAGCGATGCGCGTCAGCGTCAACTGGGCCCTGTTCGTCCACAGGCTCACCCACCACATTCAGGATCCGTCCCAAAGTGGCGTTTCCAACTGGCACCATGATCGGACCGTCTGTGTCAGTTACTTCCTGACCACGCACCAGGCCTTCTGATGCGTCCATCGCGATCGTCCGCACGATGTTTTCCCCAAGGTGCTGGGCCACTTCCAGGACCAGTCTCTTGCCATTATTTTCGGTCGTCAATGCGTTGAGGATCTGTGGCAGATGATCTCCGAACTGCACATCGACAACAGCGCCGATCACCTGTGTGATTTTGCCTTTTGCGTTTGCCATGTTCTGTCTCCGGTCTTTAGAGCGCTTCCGCGCCCGAGATAATTTCAATAAGCTCATTGGTGATCACAGCTTGACGCGAGCGGTTAAACTCAATCGTCAATTTGTCAATCATTTCGCCCGAGTTGCGTGTTGCGTTATCCATTGCTGACATCCGCGCGCCCTGTTCAGAGGCTCCGTTCTCCAGCAGGGCCGCAAAGATTTGTGTGGCCACACCACGCGGCAGAAGGTCTGCCAGAATTGTGGCCTCATCGGGTTCGTAATCGTAAAATGCCGCGCTCTCACCACCGCCCGAGTCGTATGCCGCCGGGATAATTTGCTGTGCTGTCGGGATTTGTGTGACAACATTAACAAACTCAGAAAAGAACAAGGTCGCAACATCAAACTCGCCGCTATCAAACCGCGCCAGCAGGTTTTGCGCAATCGACCGCGCGTCGTCATATCCAACCCGTTTGACCTCTGTCATGTCCACATGGTCAATAAAATGTTGACCCAGATCCCGACGAATAACGTCGCGGCCCTTTTTACCGACGGTCACAATCTTAACCGTTTTGCCTGCAGCAATCAGATCATTTGCGTGCTGTCGTGCCAGCTTTGCGATACTTGAGTTGAAACCACCGCAAAGTCCGCGCTCGGCCGTCATCACCATCAGCAGATGCACATTGTCAGACCCTGTGCCGCTAAGAAGCTTTGGCGCAGAGCCTGAATCGCCAACCGAAGACGCCAACCCCCCCAGAACAGCATTGAAACGTTCTGTATAGGGGCGGGAAGCTTCGGCAGCTTCCTGCGCGCGGCGCAGTTTCGCCGCGGCGACCATTTGCATGGCCTTGGTGATCTTGCGCGTCGACTTGACGCTCGCGATCCTGTTTTTTAAGTCCTTCAGACTTGGCATTGCCTCGTCCCCTTACGCGAAATCAGCTGCAAAAGCGTCCAATACGGCGCGGATTTTATCCTCGGCTTCACCTTTGATCTTTGGATCTTCCGCCGTAATCCACTCAAGCAGATCTGCATGCTTACCACGCAGATGCGACAGCAGACCCTGTTCAAATCGAGACACCGCGTTAAGGTCGATTTTATCCAGATAACCCTTTGTGCCTGCAAAGATCACGCAGACGATCTCGGCGTTGGTCAAAGGCGAATACTGTGCTTGCTTCATCAATTCGGTCAGTCGCGCACCACGGCTCAGCAATTGCTGCGTTGCCGCATCCAAATCAGACCCAAATTGGGCAAAGGCGGCCATCTCGCGATACTGGGCCAATTCCAACTTAACCGGACCCGCGACCGATTTCATCGCGTTGGTCTGCGCACTGGACCCAACCCGCGACACCGAAAGACCGGTGTTCACAGCCGGACGAATGCCTTGATAGAATAATTCGGTTTCTAAGAAGATCTGCCCGTCGGTGATCGAAATCACGTTGGTCGGAATAAACGCCGAAACGTCACCGCCTTGAGTTTCAATAATCGGTAATGCAGTCAGCGACCCGTTGCCATGATCATCCCCCAACTTCGAAGAACGCTCCAGCAGGCGGGAGTGCAGATAGAAAACATCACCAGGATACGCTTCACGTCCGGGTGGGCGTCTCAGCAACAGCGACATTTGCCGGTACGACACGGCCTGTTTTGACAGGTCATCATAAATGATCAGCGCGTGCCGGCCATTATCGCGAAAATGCTCGGCCATCGCAGTTGCAGAATATGGCGCAAGGAACTGCATCGGCGCGGGATCAGACGCGGTGGCTGCCACAACGACCGTGTAATCAATCGCACCGCTCTCCTCGAGCTTTTTCACCAGTTGTGCCACGGTCGATCGCTTTTGACCGATCGCAACATAAATGCAATACAGTTTTTTACTCTCGTCATCGCCAGCGGCGTCATTATAGGATTTCTGGTTTAGGATAGCATCCAGCGCCACTGCTGTTTTACCCGTTTGACGGTCACCAATGATCAACTCGCGCTGACCACGGCCAATTGGGATCATCGCATCGACAGATTTGAGACCTGTCGCCATCGGCTCATGCACCGACTTGCGCGGGATGATGCCCGGAGCTTTGCTGTCTGCAACACGGCGCTCGGCTGTCTCAATCGGGCCTTTGCCGTCCAGAGGGTTGCCCAGACCGTCGACGACACGACCCAGCAGTTCATCTCCTGCGGGAACGTCAACGATTGAATTGGTTCTTTTGACGACGTCACCTTCCTTGATGTCCCGGTCTGTACCAAAGATCACCACACCGACATTGTCGGCTTCAAGGTTAAGCGCCATGCCCTGAATTCCGCCCGGGAATTCAACCATTTCACCGGCCTGAATATTGTCAAGACCATAGACCCGCGCAATACCATCCCCGACGGACAGCACACGACCGACTTCGGCCATTTCGGCCTCTTGGCCAAAGTTCTTAATCTGCTCTTTTAGGATCGCAGAAATTTCGGCTGCTTGGACACCCATTATCCGACCTCTTTCATTGCATTCTGGAGAGTATTCAATTTCGACAAGATCGATGTATCGATCATTTTCGAACCTATTTTCACGACAAGACCGCCGATGAGAGAATCATCAACGGCTGCATTTATTTTCACCTCTTTACCGACACGTGCCGCCAATGTTTTGGCCAAAGCTGCCGATTGAGTTTTGGTCAGTGCCTTCGCAGACACAACGTCAACGCTGACTTCGCCTTTGTGATCCGCAAGTTGCGCCCGCAATTTATCAATCAAGTGCGGCAAAACAAACAAACGACGCTTGCTGGCCATCAAACTCAGGCAGTTCGCAAGGGTCGGGCTGATTTTCAACGTCTCGGCCACAGCGGCAATTGCGCGTTTTTGAACATCGCGACCATACAGCGGTGAGTTTATCAACAGCTGTAGATCAGTGCTATCTTCAAGAGCCGCACTCAAATCATTGATACTGGTTTCTAGATCGGCAAGCTTGCCGTCCTCTTTCGCAATCTCGAACACTGCTTTGGCATAACGCACTGCAATGCTTGAGGAAATCGAAGCTGGTTCTGACACGTCCACCCTTCCGATAATTTTGCCCGTTTGCCAAACTCTAGCGAACGCGCATTAATCCACCCCGAGCGAGCTCAGAGCAATGAAATCGGCGTCGGTGTAGCAGAGCACTCCACCCCTCGCAAGTTGCTATACGATTCTACAGCAAAACAAAATATGATATATATCAATATGTTAGTAAAAATGCGTCGCTTTGGCACTAAAAAAAATATGACGAATCTGTCTGCATGCGTGCGTTTCTTACTCTTTGGCGCCTTAGGTCATCGCCAAATTAACCCAATCACACTGCATTACTTTTTGGGCCAATGGGTGATCGTTGGGCCAGTTCATTCGACACGTTCAGGATAAGTACTTTGGGCCTTTTATATGGGCATTACAAACCGGACTGAACAACTTTTATCCGAATCGCTTTGGTTTAAGTTGCCGTGGTTTTGGGAACTGGGCGCAGCACCCGTAACGGGGCCACTACTTTTTCATGTACGCCCGCGCCCTTTGAGGGCTGGATTCTCTTGCTGACCTCGACCATGAGCACCCCTGCAGCAACAACAGCCGCTACCGAACGTCCTGCACGCTCCCAGATTGGCGCTGTCTTCATCCAAAAACGGCGCTCGGAAGGAGGCTGGTATAAAACCGCTGCATGGCGCTCGGGCATAAAAGAATGCAACCGCAACTGCATCTCTAGTTGACCATGGCTGTAGGGTCGGCCGAACCCAAGCGGTGTTTGATCACTGCGCGACCACAATCCAGTTCGATTCGGCACAATGAACAGGGCTTTACCGCCTGGCCCCAAGACCCGCCAGCACTCACTAAGAAGCGCCGACGCCTGCTCCGAAGTTTCCAAACCGTGCACAACCATCAATCGATCGACATGCCCGGTCTCCAGCGGCCAGAGCGTTTCTTGGCACAGCACAGACAAATTTGGCGCGTTGCTTGGCCAAGGCATTACGCCTTGCGGCCCCGGCATTAGTGCGGTTACGCGACGTGCCTGTTTCAGATAGGGTCTCAAAAAGGGCACCGCAAATCCAAAGCCAACCACAGTCTGACCCTTTGTATCGGGCCACATCTCCAGAACTTGCACCCCAATGATGCGCTTGACCGAACGACCCAAAGCGGTCCGGTAATAAAAGTTTCTGAGGTCCTGCACGTCAAGATGCATTGCGATGGGTCCCATAATCGGCAACAATATGCTATCATGACTGCAGCAAAGGCGAAATACCATGCCGCTTGAAATTCTAACGATCCCTTGTTTGACAGATAATTATGCCTACATCGCCCATGACGGAGACACCGGCGAAACGCTGGTGGTCGATGTGCCAGAAGCCGCCCCCGTTATGACGGCGCTGGCCCAGCGCGGTTGGACGCTCAGTCATGTTTTTCTGACCCATCACCACGCCGATCATGTCGACGGGCTAGACCTTTTGCTGAAAACCCACCCGGCAAAGGTCATCGGCGCGGCGGCAGATGCACACCGGCTTGCCGCACTTGATCTCGCAGTTCGCGAAGGGGATTACATTTCAATCGGCAGTTATCGCGGCGAAATTATGGATGTCTCAGGACATACGCTGGGGCATATCGCATTACATTTCCCCGAAGCCAAAGCTGCATTTACCGCAGACAGCCTGATGGCACTGGGCTGCGGCCGCTTGTTCGAAGGCAGCCCGCAACTGATGTTCGAAAGCCTGACCAAACTGGCCGCTCTGCCAGCGCAGACATGGATATACTCTGGTCACGAATACACCGCCAGTAATTTGAAATTTGCATTGTCTATTGAACCCGAGAACGCGAGACTTATCTCAAGAGGTGAAAAGATAACTGTCGCCCGCCAAGCCGATCGTCCAACGGTGCCCGAGCTCTTGTCAGAAGAGCTTGCCACCAACCCGTTTTTGCGGTCACACACGACGGAGGTAAGAAAGGCTGTTGGAATGGAACACGCAGAAGACTGGCAAGTATTTGCCAAGATCAGAACGCTTAAAGATGGTTTTTAAACATATACGAAACAAAAATTTGGTCGTTTTTAAGAAATAAATGAGCTCAGGCGCGTAAATTGCATTGAACTCATGATAGGATCGGCCAACCGTCACGTTAACATCGATGTCTCACCGAAGAGATATCACAGATCACACGCCAGAGGAGCAGCTCACAGTGCCTTCATTTTCAAATACACTGGAACACGCGATCCATTCCGCTTTGGCTCTGGCCAACGAACGTTCGCATGAATTCGCAACATTAGAGCATCTGCTGTTGGCCCTGATTGATGAACCTGAGGCCTCGCAAGTACTCAAAGCTTGCAGCGTTGACACCAACGAACTGCGGGCGACATTGACCGAATTTGTCGATGACGATCTGTCCAATCTCGTAACCGATATTGATGGCTCAGAGGCGGCGCCAACCGCTGCGTTCCAACGGGTCATTCAACGCGCCGCCATCCATGTGCAAAGCTCGGGTCGGACAGAAGTGACCGGCGCCAATGTTCTGGTGGCCATTTTTGCCGAGCGCGAATCCAACGCGGCCTTTTTTCTGCAAGAACAGGAAATGACCCGATATGACGCAGTGAATTTTATCGCACACGGTGTGGCAAAGGACCCCGCTTATGGCGAAGAGCGCACCGTCACCGGTACCAGTGACATCGCTGAGGACCCAAATAAAAGCGAGGGCGATGGCGCCAAAGAAAGCGCGCTGTCAAAATATTGCGTAGATTTGAATGCCAAATCCAAAAAAGGGGATGTCGATCCGTTAATCGGCCGCTCGCACGAAGTGGAACGCTGTATTCAAGTGCTCTGCCGCCGCCGTAAGAACAACCCGCTGCTTGTGGGCGATCCCGGAGTCGGCAAGACCGCAATCGCAGAGGGGCTGGCGCGAAAGATTGTTGCAGAAGAAACCCCAGAAGTGCTGGCTGAGACCACAATCTTTTCACTTGATCTGGGCGCTCTTTTGGCAGGGACACGCTATCGAGGCGATTTCGAAGAACGTCTCAAGGCGGTTGTCACCGAATTGGAAGACCACCCCGATGCGGTGTTGTTTATCGACGAAATCCACACTGTGATCGGCGCCGGAGCAACTTCGGGCGGTGCGATGGACGCCTCAAATCTTTTGAAACCGGCATTACAGGGCGGCAAGTTACGCTGTATGGGTTCGACAACTTACAAAGAATTCCGGCAACATTTTGAAAAAGACAGGGCGCTGGCGCGACGCTTTCAAAAGATCGACGTCAACGAGCCCTCTGTGGCTGACTCAGTTAAAATCCTTAAGGGTCTAAAGCCGTATTTCGAAGACCATCACCGGATCAAATATACAGCCGAGGCGATCAAATCCGCAGTTGAGCTGGCAGCGCGCTACATCACTGACCGCAAACTACCAGACAAAGCCATCGACGTCATCGACGAGGCCGGCGCGGCACAGCATTTGGTAGTTGAAAGCAAACGGCGCAAGACCATTGGCACCAAGGAAATTGAGGATGTGGTAGCGAAAATTGCCCGCATACCACCTAAAAACGTCAACAAGGATGACGCCGAGGTGCTGCGCGACCTTGAAAAAAACCTCAAGCGCGTGGTGTTTGGTCAGGATCCTGCGATCGACGCGCTGGCAAGCGCAATCAAGCTGGCTCGTGCCGGCTTGCGGGAACCGAAAAAACCCATTGGCAATTACCTGTTTACAGGTCCGACGGGCGTCGGCAAAACCGAGGTCGCCAACCAGCTTGCTGATACGCTGGGGGTCAATATCCTACGATTTGACATGTCAGAATATATGGAAAAGCATGCCGTCAGCCGCTTGATCGGTGCACCTCCGGGCTATGTTGGGTTTGATCAGGGCGGATTGCTAACGGATGGCGTTGATCAAACACCGCATTGCGTGCTGCTTTTGGACGAGATCGAAAAAGCCCACCCCGATGTGTTCAATATCCTGTTACAAGTGATGGATCACGGCACGCTCACCGATCATAACGGCCGCTCGGTTGATTTCCGCAATGTTGTGTTAATCATGACGTCGAACGCTGGGGCAGCAGAGCAGGCCAAAGCCGCGATTGGATTTGGGCGCGACCGCCGCGAAGGCGAGGATACTGCCGCGATTGAACGGACATTTACACCAGAATTCCGCAACCGTCTTGACGCCGTAATTTCTTTTGCACCGTTGGCGAAATCTGTGATCCTGCAAGTGGTTGAAAAGTTTGTCCTGCAGCTTGAAGCCCAACTCATGGATCGCAATGTCACCATCGAACTCAGCCGGGCGGCCGCCGCTTGGCTGGGCGACAAGGGCTATGACGATAAGATGGGGGCCCGCCCCCTCGCACGGGTTATTCAGGAGCATATCAAAAAGCCGCTGGCCGAAGAGTTACTGTTTGGCAAGCTGACAAAAGGCGGTTTTGTGAAAGTTTCTGTCAAAGATGGTAAGCTGGAACTGAAAACCGAAGGGCCACAAAAGCCGCGTATCGCCGGAGACAAACCGCCGTTGCTCACCGCAGATTGACCGCAAAAGCGATCTTTCTGACGGCACTTGCTGCGGCGGGCCCAAGTTCGGGGCAGCCTGTTGAGCTTATCTTTCCGCTGGACTGTGTGCTGGGTCAAACCTGCTATATCGAGGATTACGTCGACCTTGATCCCGGGGACGGACACACAGACTATCGATGTGGCATAAAATCACGCGATGGCCATAAAGGCACGGATATCGGCCTGCTATCAGAACAGCAGATGACCCAAGGTGTCAACGTAATCGCCGCAGCCTCGGGCAGGGTACGCGCCGTCAGAGACGGCCTGCCAGACCGCCCCGTCACCCCGCAAAACCGCGCCAGCATCGCTGGACAGGAATGTGGCAACGCGGTTGCAGTGCAACATCATGGTGGATGGGAAACCCGGTACTGCCACCTCAAAAATAATTCATTGCGCAAAAAGCCAGGCGATATGGTCCAAACGGGCGATGTACTGGGTCAAGTGGGCATGAGCGGCCTTTCGAATTTTCCACATCTGCATTTGAGCGTGTCCAAAAACGGCAAAACCATAGACCCTTTTCGGACCGAACAGACCCAAACGTGCTCTGGAGCAAAGGGCAATGGCCTGTGGTATCAGGCGCCAGCCTATAGCCCGGCAGGTCTTTTTGCTGTTGGCTTTTCTGCGCAAATTCCCAGCTTTGCAGATGTCAAAACCGGCGCGGCGCGGCAGACATCTCTGGGCCGTTACGATCCAGCTCTCGTGCTTTATGGTTATGCATTCTATGCCGAGGCAGGTGATCTTATCCATCTGCGCGTAATCGGTCCTAAGAATTTGAGTTTTGAACACGAAACCCAGATCGAACAAACCCAAAACCAGCTGTTCCGCGCTTTTGGCAAACGCCGCCCGAAAGCGGGATGGCCCAGCGGTGATTATCGCGGTATCGTCACATTGTGGCGCAACAACCGTATCCTCGCAGTGCGGCAGACCCGGTTGACCGTTACACCCTGAAAACCAGTTATTTTTCAGTAAGCTTTAATTCAATCCGCCGATTTTGCGCCCGAGCCTCAGGTGTATTTTCAGTGTTTACCGGCTGGTATTCGCCGAAACCGTTCGCCGCAAGCCGGTTGGGAGGAATATCCAGTGTGTTGGCAAAATAGCGCACCACTGACAGCGCCCGCGCCTGACTGAGATGCCAATTATCGGCAAATCTGGATCCCGACACCACTTTGGTATCATCGGTGTGACCGTCGACCCGAATAACCCAGTTGATTTCTTCAGGTATCAGCCCGGCAACCGTCTTAAGAATCTCAGCCACTTTCGCCACTTCCTGCTGGCCCTCAGGTGACAAATCAGCCCCACCGGGTGGAAACAACACCTCAGATGAAAAGACAAAGCGGTCGCCGGCGATCCTTACGCCTTCTTGCTGACCCAAAACATCACGCAGCCGACCAAAGAATTCGGACCGATACTTTTCGAGATCTTTCGCCTGATAACTCAGCTGTTCCGTACGGCCCTGAAGTTCCAGAGCCTCGCGTTCAAGGCGTTTGCGTTCTGCCTCTTCAAGCCTGCGGCGCTTGCGTTCTTCGGCCGCGACACGCGCAAGAGCAGAGTTTAACTGACTGCCGAGGTTTTGTAATTGAACCTCTTCGGCGATATCCTTGGCCATCGCATCATCCAACAGACCCTGCAGATTTTGCAACTGGGTGCGCAGTGCCGCTACCTGTTGGTTTAACAACGCCATTTCACGCCGCGCCTTGGCCGAAATTGCTTTCTCTTTGGACAGCGTTTTCTGCGCCTCAGACAGCAGGGCTGCGCGGGTTTCAGCCTCGGTCATCTGATCTGCGTTCAACCGCTCAGCCGCAAGTTTCGCCGCAAGTGCTGCGGCAAGCTTGGCGCGAACATCCTCTTGTTCAGCGTCATCCGCAAGTTTTTGTGCCAGTGCCGCCGCGAGGCGTTTTTTCAGCCCGTCTGCATCCTGCTCCAGCGCAGCTTTCGCCTGGGCAGCGGCCTCGCGGGTTTTTGCCAGCTCCGCCCGCAGTTCTGCGATAGCCTGTGTAGCCGCTAACAAAGCGTTCTGGTATCCGCTACTCTCGGCACTCAAAGATTCCAAACGCGCCTCTTGTGCATTGATCTTAGCCTGTAGAAGGCGCGATTTGTCTTGCAAGTCGTCTATTGTCGCCGTCGATTTTGCGCGCAATCCATCATAGCGCGCAGTCAGATCAGTAAGCTCTGCTTGCTGGCTCGCGTTTTGGGTCTGCGTCTCCAAAAGATCAGCCCTCAACACAGCAATTTCTCCAGCAGACGCGGCGCTGTCGCTATCGTAACGATCGGTCAAAGCCGCAAGGTCTTTTTGCTGGCTGGCATTTTCGGACTGCATCGCCAACAGATCAGTCTTAAGGTTGCCAATCGTGTCAGACGCGCTCAACCGCTCCGCTTCATACCGCTCATTCAGCGCTACAAGATCAGCTTTCAATCCTGCGTTTTCGGCCTGCAACGCCCGCAGATCATCATTTAAACTGTCAATTGTGCCAGAAGCGGCCGTCTGCTCTGTCGCACTGCGTGCGGCCAGCGCGGCCAGCGCATTATCTTGTTCCGCGTTTTGTGCTTTCAGCGCCACCAGGTCAGCTTGCAAACGCTCAATCGCATTGGACGCAGTATCACGCTCCATCGCGTAACGCTCTGACAACACGGTCAAACGCGCGTCTTGGTCACGGGCCTCAGTCTGGGACATTTGCAACGCTTTTTGCAACTCTGATATTGTGGTCGTGGCTTCACGCCGCTGTTCCTGGGCTTGCAAAGACAGATTTTCAAATTGAGCAATCTGCCGGGCATTTTGAATTTGCAAATCCGCCAACACCTGTTCTAGGGCCGCATATTTCTCGGCTGCGGTGCCGCGTTCGGTCTCGCTCTTCAGGCTGAGCGCCGTAAACTGTTGATCCTGCAAAAGCGCATCGGCTTGCAGGGCACTCAGTTCGGATTCTAATAGACGTATTTTGTTAGACATTGCCGTCTGTTCTGAGGCGGCAATTTCCGAAGTTTTTTGCAAATCCTGCGCCGCCAGAGCGAGCTGTTGTTGCAGTTTTGCCATGGCGTCGTCTCGCTCAACAGAGGCGTCTTCCTGAACCGAAAGATCCGATTGCAGAGCAGAATTTTGCGCCTCTAGGCGGGCCATCTGCCGCTCTGCCTCTTGCTGCTCGACCACCGCCTCTATCCGCGCATTTTCCAAATCCAACAACGCCGCCGCCAGCGCTTGTTCTATTTCTGACAGCCGCGCCGCGCGGGCATCTGCTGCGCCGCGGGCCTCCCCCAGCGTCATCTGCGCAGTATCCAATCGCTGCTGTACCGTCTGCATCTGCTTTTGGGTCATCTCCAGTTGATCCTGCGTCACCTCAAGCTGTACGGCTGTCAGAGCAAGTTTACCGGTCACTGCGTCAAGATCATCCCGCGTCGTCTCAAGTTCAGTCTGCAAAAGACCCGATTGGGTCTCGGCATCAGTCTTTGACAACAGTGCTGCCGCAAGCTGCATATCCAAATCATCCTGCACCGTATCGGCCGCCGCAAGCAGGGTCAGCGTGTCTTCGGCCTCTTTCCTCTGCTGTTCGAGCGCCATGGTCATTGCGGTCAGTTCGGCATCAGCATTTTTCAGACGTTCGCGCAGCGCCTCCGCGGCCGCAGCTTCGGCCAAACGCGACGCCTCTTTTGCGCTTAGCGCCTCTTCGCTGGCGGTCAAACGTTGGGTGAGTTCGGCTTGAACGCTCTGTTGATCAGCAGCATCCCGGCGCAAATCCTCGATCAAAGCCTCAAGAGCCTCGCGCTTGGTCGCCGCCAACCGTGCCTGTTCGGATTGTGCATCCACTTCACTGCGGCTCTGGGTCAGCGCCACTTGCAGCGCCTCTTCGCGCGACAGCAAATCCTGCCGCTCAACTTCGAGCGCCTCGCGCTGTTGCTGCAGAGTATCAATGGTACTCAGAGAAGCTGTGCGCTGAGCCAAGAGGCCTGCCACCTGATCTTCAAACGACACTATCTGCGCGGTCGCCTCTGACAGGGCCTGTTTCTGCGCGGCACTGGCCAGTCGCAGCGAGGCAATCAAAGCCGCCTGTTCGGTGGCTGCGGCATTTGCACTTGCAAGCTGGCCCGAAAGATCCCCCAACTTGGTTTCCAGATCGATTGCACGGCCCTGTTCCAAACCCAGTGCCTGACCCAACGCCAGAACTTCTGAGGCCAGCGAATTCAGTTCGTTTTCCTGACCGGTAATGGTTTCACGCAGGACAAATTGCACGACGGTAAAGATCGTCAGCACAAACATCAAAACCAACAACAGACCGGTCATAGCATCAACAAAACCCGGCCAGATTGAGGCTTGGAACCGTTGACCGGTACGCCGTGACAGGGGCATTGACTAGCCCTCCTGCACCGGTCCATCAGAAGCGGAGGCCAATCTGGCTTTTTCACGCATCTGACGAATCGACTGGCGTCCCGCCATCAGTTGAGCCATATTTTCCAATGGTTCATGTAGGGATGCCAGATCGGCCCTGAGTTCGGCCATCGTCTCTTGGCGACCGGCGGCAATCTCTTCAAGAATGCGCAGCATCTGCACATCCATCGATCGCAATCGCATGCGGCTTTCGGCGTCGAAGCCATCGCCAAGGTCGAGTTGCTGCAAAGTTTCCACCAGACGTTGCTGGCCCTCCGCAACACGCTGCATTCCACCCTCGACGTTATCCGACGCCTCCATCTGGCGCGTCATGTTATCGAGCGCATCGGCAAGGCGACCTAATTTTTCGTCAACCACAAATCGGCTTGATTCCGCGCTGGCAAAGATATTTTGCATCTTTTCCATCTGCTGCGCCATATGATCAAGAATGCCGGCCACCATTGTCTGCTCTGTGTTGCTGTCGCCATCGCCACTGGAAAAACCAACCCGGGTAATCGAGGAGAGCCATTCCTCCAACTCGCGGTAAAACCGGTTCTGCCCGTGTCCGGCAAATAGCTCAAGCAAACCCACAACCAGTGAACCCGCCAAGCCAAGCAAAGACGAGGCGAACGCAACCCCCATGCCACTGAGTTGGCTGTCGAGCCCGTTCATCAAGCGGCCGAAAACGGCAGCGCCCTCTTCGCCGTCTTGTGGTGCCAAGGATCGGATCGTATCAACTAGCGCCGGAACTGTTGTCGCAAGCCCATAAAATGTTCCTAAAAGGCCTAAAAATATCAGTAAGTTGACCAAATACCGAGTAAATTCACGCGCTTCATCAATTCGAGTTGCCACCGAATCAAGAATTGACCGATTAGACGAGGCACCAATCTGCATTGCCATTCCACGGGTGCGCAGAAGTGTCGCCAATGGCGCCAATAAGCGAGGTGCCTTAGCATCCATGACATCATCATGTTTTCCAACGAAACGCTCAATCCAGCGCACCGAAGTGATCAGCTGTGCAACCTGCCAAAAACACCCGACAACACCAATAAAAAATACAAACAGGATAAATCCGTTCAGATAGGGATTGGCCTCAAATACTGGCAGAACTCTTGGCGCCGCAAGAGTACCGCCAGACGCCACCAGAGCCAAAACCAAAAGCATCAGTACAATCTGACGTATCGGCTGCGAAAAATGCAGCTCTGTTTTTGGATCTGATAAGTCCATCAAAAATCGGTCCTAGCACGTTTCAGATCCATATCCTATTTCTTCTTAAGCGTTAAGCCAAGCTATTATCCTGCCAAAGCTGCGACACGCGTCGAAAGCCACGATAAATCTGCATCACAAATACCCATGTCGGCAAGCTGCTGTGCGGTCTTATATAAGTATTCACTGTTCGCGCCGCGTCCGCCCACCGCTCGGCTGATAATAAGCGCTTGTTCTTCCATCGAAAGTGCTCCGCAATACTGTACATGATCGGGGTCAACCACGTAGGTCAGCGCCGATACCGTAGAGCCGTCTGCAAGAACTATGAGAAGCGTTTTTTCGACATAAGCCGACGAGACCAACTCGCGTTCACGCAAATAGCTTAGCGTCTGCTGCCGCCTTGCCGCAGGCACCAAAAGCGCCATACCATGACACAGCGCATCAGGTTGCTCATCCAAGGCCAAAACCAACCCGGGTGCCTCGGGGGTGCCGCGATGGTGAATTGAACGCATGCAGAAGCTGCGGTGATAGCCCGAAAGCGTTGCGAGCTGACACTGCACATACTCAAACCCCGGGTTCCACAGCAACGATCCATAGCCAAATACCCACATACGCATTCCTCTGGTTCTTATGCTAGGATGTGCTGTAAACGCTATCGCAAGTAAGGTGAAGAGAGGTGTTTTGTGAAACGTTTACTATTTGTCATCCTTGTCGCCACTCTCGGCTGGTCCGGGTATTGGTTTGTCGGTGCCCAAAGCCTTCGACACGGCATATCACACTGGTTTGAAAGTCGTCAGGATGCGGGCTGGATCGCCGCCTACAGCGCCGTTTCTGTGCGTGGTTTTCCGAATCGATTTGACACCAATTTCACCGATTTGGAGCTGGCCGACCCCAGCACCGGCTGGGCCTGGTCTGTAAATTTTTTCCAACTGTTCAGCCTAAGCTACAAACCCACCCACCTGATTGCGGTATGGCCTCCACAGCAGAAGCTGTCGACACCAAACCGTAAACTCGCGATCAGCAGCGCCGATATGCGGGCCAGTCTTGTTGTTGATAACCCAAAATCACTTGCACTGGACCGCAGTAGCTTTGTTGCAAAAGATCTTACCGTGACCAATGCAGATCAGACCGGCGTTCGGGCAAGCCTTATGTCCTTGGCGCTGCAGCGCCGCGACTTGACAACCCACAGCTATCAAATCGCCCTGTCAGCAGAAGGTCTCGGCCCCCTCGAAGCCACCCGCAAACAGCTCGACCCTACGGCAATGTTGCCCAGCTATCTGCAACTTTTAAAAGCCGATATGACCATTGCATTTGACCGGCCCTGGGACCGATCAACCCTTGAAGCCCTTAGGCCACAACCAACTGCTATTGATCTTCATTTGGCGCAGGCAACCTGGGGTGCGCTTAACCTTAAAATTGCCGGCAAACTGGCAATCGACGCTGCCGGTTGGCCCAGCGGCGAGGTCACCGTAAAGGCATCCCAATGGCGCGAAATTCTGGATTTGACCCGCAATGCGGGACAGTTACCAGACCAAGTGATTGACATGATGGAAAAAGCCCTGGGGTTTTTGGCACGGCTGAAAGGCCAAGACAGTTCGCTTGATCTGACGTTGACCCTTAAAGACCAGAAAATATTTTTAGGCCCAATCGCCCTGGCGCCTGCGCCTCGACTACATTTGCGGTAGACGTAGGCCATTCTTGTCACCGAGTGGCAAACGTGTAACGAACTAAAAGATGCAAAATCAGCGGCAGACAGGGTCTTGCGCCACACCGACCGGCCCTTCATTTCCAAGCCCAGGCCGTGACGGGCCCAACAATGAGACCAAGTGAGACACCGATGCGATACATAATTAACACCCTTAAGATGCTTGGCTGGCTGATCGTCATAGCTCCGGCAAATGGCGCGCTGATGGCGCATGAGTTCTGGATTGATCCAGTAATATTTGAACTGCCTGCCGACGCCCCTTTGGTGGCTGATATCCGGGTTGGACAGAATTTCAGTGGCGCGGCCTATGCATATTATCCACCACAGTTCAGACGCTTTGATCTGGTCACATCTAAAGGCACACAACCGGTGCTTGGACGACCTGGCGACCGGCCCGCGCTGAATGTACCCTCCCCCGCCACAGGGTTAATAACCGCCGTGCACGTCACCGGTGATATGACCCTGACTTATAAAGACTGGGCAAAATTTAAAGCCTTTGTCACCCACAAGGATTTCGCTTGGGCCACCAGTGACCATTTGGCGCGCGGTTTGCCAGAAACCGGCTTCAAAGAACGCTATAGCCGCTATGCAAAAAGCCTTTTTGCAGTTGGTAATGGGGCCGGCCAAGACCGCGAAGTCGGCCTTGTGACCGAACTGGTCGCGCGGACAAACCCCTACACCGATGACATTGGCCAAGGCATATTGTTACAGGTGCTGTACAAAGGGGCCCCACGCACCAACGCTCAGCTAGAATTGTTCGAGAAAGCTGCGGACGGCAAAGTCCAGATCACCCTGCACAGGACAGATGAAACTGGACATGTCCGGGTGCCGGTGCAGCGTGGGCGACGTTATCTGGCAGACGCTGTGGTCATGCGTCCCTTGGATGCGGCAACATCTGATGGCGCGGTTTGGGAATCGCTTTGGGCCTCGCTGACTTTTGCCGTACCCGACTAAACAAAACACTTGTCGTAAATGTCGCGCGCCGGCAGCCTTTATATAAAAAACAGGATAATCCCATGATAAAAGACCAACTGATGCAGATTGTAGGCGCTGACTATGTGGTGGCCGATGACCAGTTGGCCCCGTGGTCACGCGATTGGAGTGGTGCCTATCAATACACCCCGCTGGCAGTGGTTCGGCCTGCAAATACACAGCAGGTCTCGCAAATTCTGCGGCTGGCGAATGAAACCGGGACGGCTGTGGTGCCCGTTTCCGGCAACACTGGCCTGGCAGGAGGTGCCGAGGCCGAAGGCTCTATTCAGCTGTCGCTGGATCGGATGAACCGCATCCGCGAAATACGCCCCAAGGCACGTTTGGCCATTGTCGAGGCCGGTGTTATATTGTCGGCTCTGCATGATGCGGCAGACGGACATGACCTAATTTTTCCACTGACGTTTGGCGCGCGTGGTTCGGCGATGATTGGTGGCAATCTGGCAACCAATGCTGGCGGCTCGAACGTCTTGCGCTATGGCAATGCACGGGATCTTTGTCTCGGACTTGAAGTGGTCCTGCCCAGTGGCGAAGTGATGGATTTAATGTCTGAACTACACAAAGACAATTCTGGCTATAATCTGAAACACTTGATGATCGGGGCCGAAGGGACCTTGGGCATCATCACCGCCGCCGTGCTTAAACTGGCCCCAAAACCGCGCGCCTATGCCACTGCCATGGTGGCAGTCCAAGATCTGCCCGTCGCGCTGAACCTGCTCAATCAATTACAAACAGCGACGGGAGGGCTGGTCGAAGCGTTTGAATATATGCCGCGCGACTATCTTAAAGAATATGCTGCGCAGTATCCCGAAAAACGTCCCCCGTTCGAGACCGACTATGAGGTCAATTTACTGGTCGAAATCGCCACCACCATCCCCAGCGACAGCACGCCGGACAGCGATGGCATCGTGCCGCTGATGGCCGATTTAGAAACCACGCTGGCGAAACTGTTTGAACAGGGCGCAGTTCTGGACGCTGCGGTGGCCCAAAGCGAAGCACAGCGGCGCGAAATGTGGGAACGGCGCGAGGCAGCGGGTGAGATCACCATGCACCGTCATCCCATTGTAAACAGTGACATCGCGGTACCTTTGGACCGGGTGCCCGAGTTCCTGCACCAGATGGAGGAGCTGCTACCACAATTGGATGCGGGCGCAGAAACTATCATCGTTTCGCATCTGGGTGATGGCAATGTACATTACGCGGTCTGGCCCAAATCACCCGATCCTGCCGTGCACAGCGCAATTATGGAAAGCGTTGAAGATGTAACACTGTCACTTGGTGGCAGCTTTTCAGCCGAACATGGAATTGGCCAAACCAAACTGCCCTCGATGCTTCGGCGCAAAAACAAACCTGCGCTGGGCGCGATGCGGGCAATAAAAAAAGCGCTGGACCCGAACAATATTCTTAACCCGGGGAAAGTAATCCCCGAAAGCTAATCAGTCTGTCACCGCATGGTCACCGCATGGTCACCGCATAGGGCTTTTAACGTGGCGGGTTTGGCTCCCTGTCAGGATTTGCAAGGAAACCACAGGGTTTACATGAAACGCAGAGACCGTAAATCAATTTGAGACGGGTTCCAGTCACCCTTTAAATGCTTAAATAGATGAGGGTGAGATGCGTTGGCCATTTTGGTGAACACCAGACAAATTTCATCATCAAATCCGCGTTTTACAATTTCCAAAACAAGTCAGCTGGCACAAATCAGGGCGTTTCGATCACAATAATCTAACTGGATAATCAGCTGTGAACGTCGCAACATGCACTGTTTAAATATGGTTAAACCACCGTATTCTTAATGCGGTTGCTTTGCTCTCGCGACACAGGTTTTATCCAAAAATTTGTATAAACAGCACAGCCTAATCCGCCGATATTCAGCATCAGCAATTCAACGCCTTGCGGCACCATGCACCTCAGCCAAATCACAGAACCAATCCCAGAATTGCCAAACACTTATGAGGTTTGAGGTATCTATTGATAACCCGGATTTTATAGAAACCTCCTTGAACAAAATATCGGTTTCACCCGCATTAAAATTTTAAGCGATACGAATGAAGCACATGCTTACAAAGGCCTTGGCAATCTTTGTGGAGTCAATATCAGGTGCGTTCAACATAGCAGATGGCCTCCAAGGTCATGGGCAAGGGTTTTGCACAACCATACCAACCACGACGTTAGCTGGTAAAACCGGCACAAGAATCCGCAGTATCATGCAGGATTTCTAAAACGATGAAACCGTACCGGCGGGGTGGTCCAACGTGGTCATCGCCGCCTGCTACCACACCGCATTAATGGCGGCAGGACAGCAAGCCACATCCTCTATCAATGGGATTTTTGGGTCGGTTGACCCGGACGGAGACGCCTCTGTTTGGACAGGCTTGGTTCATCCCGAGACCGGCATGGGAAGCGGTAAAATAGTCACCGGCGCTGGTAAATATATCAGCACCGATCTCAACCCGACCTTGCAAACAACAGTTCTAATCGACGAGACACACAGCAATCTGATATTAAATAGTAATCCTTACAGTTTGACCGCAAAAGATTGAAATTCCAGTCGTTAAAACCCCTGCTTTAACGCGACAATTGGGGATTTATGTGACCATTTTAAACAAAATCATTAACGCGAAACACTAAATATGATGAAAAGTGCAACCGCGATAAAAAGCAGTCCTCATCGCAAAGTGATTGCGATTAATATGTGATGCCCTGGTTTCGAAAAATTATTCGACCATATCGGACAGCCACACTGCAGATGCCATTGAACTTTTGGTTACCGGTCTGAGGTTTGCACGCCCAGGGTGTTTCATACTCCCGCGAGTTCCAGCAAATACGCTTCAATCTCTGCTGTGCCTTTATCGTTTTTGATCTGCGCAAAGAAAAACGGCTTGTCGCCCCGCTGCACCGAAGCATCACGGCGCATGACCTCTAGACTTGCGCCAACATAAGGCGCGAGGTCGGTTTTGTTAATCACCAGAATATCCGATTTGGTCAGTGCAGGCCCACCTTTGCGCGGAATTTCTTCGCCTGCGGCCACGTCGATGACATAAACAGTTAAATCGGCCAATTCGGGGCTAAAAGTGGCTGATAGATTGTCGCCACCGCTTTCGATCATCACTATCTCGATCTCTGGATGGCGCTTTTCCAATTCTGCAACAGCGGCGAGATTAATCGAGGCATCTTCTCGAATGGCGGTATGCGGGCAACCACCGGTTTCCACGCCGATGATCCTGTCTTGCGGCAGAATTTGCTGGCGCATCAGGGCTTCGGCATCCTCTTGAGTATAGATGTCATTGGTGATGACCCCAACAGAAAAGCGTTTTGACAGGCTGCGGGCCAGTGCTGCGGTCAGGGATGTTTTGCCCGCACCAACCGGTCCGCCGATTCCAACACGCAGGGGCCCGTTCATTTTGGTCATGTTCTAAATACCCGTGTTTGAAGATTCTCATGCCGCATAGACGCGACATCTGATAAAAACGTGGTGCTGGAAAGGGCGCAAGCATCTGCGTCAAGCGCTGCGTTGCTCACAGAAAGCAGGCTTGAGGTCAGTTCCAGCAAGACCCGTTGGCCTTGGGTTTGCCCAAGGGGAACCAACCGCACCGCCGCTGAAATCAGATTGGCGCTGAAGGCATGTAAATAAGCCGCAACAATGTCTACTTGCGGCAATGCCTCAAGACGCGCCGCTGCTCCGACTGCCACGGGATAGCACAGGCTTGGCAGGTCGTGCCCCCAAACGTCTTTCAATGTTTTCACAAAAGCCTGCCCCTGAAACACTGTCTCAGCACGTCTTTCACGCGAAGCAGACAGCGCTAGAGCGTGCGCGTTGAGGTCCCGTAGCGCCTGAATATCATGTGCCTGATATCCAAGCGACACCAAGAAGGCGTCGTTGCGCCCCGACCCAAACTGGACCAAATCACGCACCCATTCCAACAGTTCGGCCTCTTGTGTTACATGCCCGGCTGATATTGCCCATTCCAACCCGTGTGAGTAGGCAAAGCTGCCAACTGGAAAGGCCGGTGACAGCCATTGCAACGCTGTCAGAAAGTCTTTGCTAGTGTTCATGGGCGTGGTCATATGTATCGCCTGAAGGACCGTGGTGGCTGTTGCCATGATCGTGGCTGTGGGTACGCCCAATTCCATATGCCCCACCTTCGGGGTTAAAGGGCTCGTTGACGTGGCTGATTTGCCCACCCAACAGCTTGATCATATGTTCAATCACATGATCGCCCGCAATCACAAGCCTGTCGTGTTCAATTTGACAAGGGGTATGGCGATTGCCAATATGCCAGGCAAGTGACAGCAGGTTGTCACCAATAATAGCAATCAGGGGTTCGCTTCGCGCCTGAATTTCAACCGTCTTTCCATTCGATAGGACAAGATGATCTCCCTGCTTTAAATCGGTGGTTTTAGGCAAATCTACGACAAAGCTGGTGCCACAGTCAGTGGTCAATTTTCGACGCCGCAAGAATCGCTCTTCATATGTCAGCGCACAGATATAATCTGCTTTGCCGTCTGGTGGATCACTTAAAACTGCTTGTGCGGTAGGTAACATCTGAACCCTCAATACAAGAAATATAGCTGTGCCATCGGCACCGTTTCAGCCGGTTCACAGGTCAGCAATTCACCATCAGCGCGCACCTCGTAGGTTTCGGGGTTCACTTCGATATGCGGCATGGCAGTGTTGAGCATCAGATCAGACTTACCAATATTGCGGGTGTTTTCCACTGCAACCGTCTGTTTGGCCAGACCGTATTTTTGCTGCAGGTTGCCGGCATTTGCCGCCTCGGAAACAAAGGACACCGTGCTGTGTTCCACAGCGCGCCCGTATGCGGCGAACATCGGTCTTGTATAGACCGGTTGCGGGGTCGGGATTGATGCGTTGGGATCGCCCATCTGCGCGCAAATGATACTGCCCCCCATCAGCACCATCTCAGGCTTTACGCCAAAAAAGGCAGGTGACCACAATACCAAATCAGCGCGTTTGCCAACCTCGATAGATCCGATCTCATGGGCCATGCCATGGGCGATTGCAGGGTTGATAGTGTATTTCGCCACATAGCGGCGCGCGCGCATATTGTCATTGTTGCCAGTTTCTTCGGGCAATGCCCCGCGCTGCTTTTTCATTTTATCTGCAGTTTGCCAAGTACGGATAATCACCTCGCCAACGCGCCCCATTGCCTGACTGTCCGAAGCAATGATGCTGAAGGCCCCCATATCGTGCAAAATATCCTCAGCCGCGATGGTTTCACGGCGAATACGGCTTTCTGCAAAGGCGATGTCTTCTGGAATGGATTTGTCGAGATGATGACAGACCATCAACATGTCGAGATGTTCTTCTACTGTGTTGACGGTAAAGGGTCGTGTGGGGTTGGTGGAGGAGGGCAGCACATATTCCTCACCGCAAATTCGGATAATATCCGGCGCATGCCCGCCACCGGCCCCTTCGGTATGAAAAGCATGGATCGTCCGGCCTCTCATCGCGGCCATGGTATGTTCCACAAAGCCAGATTCGTTCAGAGTATCCGTGTGGATCATAACCTGAACATCCATGGCTTCTGCAACGGTGAGACAGGTATCGATAGCCGCAGGTGTGGTGCCCCAATCTTCGTGCAGTTTAAGCGCACAAGCGCCTGCCATGACCTGCTCTTCCAATGCGCCAGGCAGCGAAGCGTTACCCTTGCCAGCAAATGCGAGGTTCATCGGCAGGCCATCGGCGGCCTGTAACATGCGCGCAATATGCCACGGACCCGGCGTGCAGGTGGTCGCTAAGGTGCCATGTGCCGGTCCGGTACCGCCGCCAAGCATCGTCGTCACACCCGACTGAAGCGCATCGTCGATCTGTTGCGGACAGATGAAATGAATATGGCTGTCAAAGCCACCAGCGGTCAGTATTTTACCTTCGCCTGCAATAATTTCGGTTCCGGGACCAATAATTATATCGACATTGGGCTGAGTGTCGGGGTTTCCAGCCTTGCCAATCGCCGCGATACGGCCAGCGCGCAAGGCAATATCAGCCTTATAGATCCCTGTATGATCCAAGATCAAAGCATTGGTAATAACCGTATCGACGGCCCCTGCGGCGCGGGTGACCTGCGACTGGCCCATGCCATCACGGATCACTTTGCCACCCCCGAACTTAACCTCTTCTCCATAGGTCGTCAGATCTTTTTCAACCTCGACAAACAGGTCTGTATCAGCCAAGCGGATCTTATCACCCGTTGTCGGGCCATACATGCCCGCATAGTCATGACGATTAAGATTAACGGCCATTGTTAGAGATCCCCCATGACCTGAGCGTTAAAGCCAAAAATGCGGCGTGCGCCAGCGATCTCGATCAAGGCAACCGACCGGGTCTGGCCGGGCTCAAAGCGCACCGCGGTGCCGGCTGCAATGTTCAATCTACAGCCACGGGCAACAGCACGGTCAAACTCCAAGGCAGGATTGGTCTCTGCGAAGTGATAGTGGCTGCCCACTTGTACCGGCCGGTCTCCGGTGTTTGCCACGCGCACTTCTATCGCGTCACAGCCTGCGTTCAGAATGATATCGCCTTGGGCGCAAATAATCTCTCCCGGTTTCATCGCGCGCTCTTTTCGTACCCTGCGTATGCACCAGCGGTACACATTATCACAGCGAGCGCTGTTAACATCGCCGAGCTTGAGGGCTCAGGACCATGCGCCGCCACATGTGCTTGGGCGATGCAGGGGACGGCAACGGTGCAAAACGCAACGGTTAGTGTCTTTTTCATTTATGCTCTCCTAGCGAATGGGATTGTGCACGGTCACCAATTTGGTACCGTCCGGGAAGGTGGCTTCGACTTGTACTTCACTGATCATGTCAGGCACGCCTTGCATACAGTCATCGCGGGCAATGATCGTGGCCCCGAATTGCATCATTTCAGATACACTTCGGCCATCCCGCGCGCCTTCCACCACGGCATCACAAATCAAAGCGATTGCCTCAGGGTAATTCAGCTTTACGCCCCGCGCCAACCGTTTGCGGGCGACTTCGGCCGCCATTGCGATCAACAATTTGTCTTTTTCTCTTGGGGTGAGTTGCATTTATAGTCTCCAACATTTGGGGAGGCTGTTTTGTGTAAACAGATCCAGAATAGGCAGCATCATCTGACGCAGTGCGAACCCATCGACGGCTAGAAGGCGCAGCACACACAGATCAGCACCCAACAAACTACAACCAGAGGTCGCATTTAAATATGAACGGACCTTGGAAATATAGGCTGCCGCATCGGGAGCCCGATAGAGCACAGCTGCCATAGCACGCATTCCAGCCGCCACCGCAGGACGCTCCAGTTGGCTGGTAATATCGCCGTGCAGAACAGATGCGTCGCGATAGATCAATTTTCCAGCTACTTTCATATCGATTTGATCACGAAACATCCCCGATAGCTGCGTCTCGCCCATGGCAAGGCGACCAAATAGAACCGGCTCAACGATCAACGCACGCGCTGTCGGGGCCAGATCAATGCTTAAGCGGCGATCAAGGCTACCTCGGTCATAAAAGATAGTTTCCTGAGGGAGCCAATGCAGAACGCTGTCATTTTCCACCTTTAATTGGGTCGTCAGTCGACCAAAACTGTCAGGTTGTGCGCGATAAATTCTTTCACTGGCTTGGGTGGTCACCGCAAGACGCGCCCCATCGCGTGCACTGGCCGCAACCTTTAGACGGTCTCCGCCAGTTATTCCGCCCGCTGTGTTTATAATTACGGCCTCAAGATGATCTTGGCGGCGAGGAAATAAAGCCCTTAAACACCCGTTCTGATACAGATCGCTTAATTCGGTTGCCCCAGCCGTTATTTTTGCACCGATATGCAACGTCCCTATGGCTCGTGGCGGGGCAGCAGTCTTTATGTCCGTGTGATCCCGCATGTCGTCTGATAAGCGCCTCGTTTTTATTCCGGTCCTTCCAATCGGGACCAAGTGTCCGGTGATGATGAAATTATAGTGGGATTCCTGTGAAAGTAGCGATCCTTTTACCAAAATTTACGCAGGTTTTTCATTATCCCAAGACATAATGATTATTTTTTAATCGAACCGACCATAGGAAATTGGTAATTTTGCCCAAGCGGGTTCAACGAATAACAAGTCACATTTCCATGATTTTTGATCTTTGGTTTCGGACAGATGATCACCATCAACGGGTCGTTGTTAACAAACCTGCTAGGGGTGCGATTACCTTTTATCCAAACAAAGCTCTTCTGAACCATAAACCTTTAGGGCCGACACGTACAAATCGTTTCCGCAGTTGGAATCATTGAAGACGACTTACCTCAGGGGTCTTGCACGCCTAAGCCTGTGTGAATCCTGTAATTGTCACTGGCACCCGCAATGCTAAGCGAGCAAACCTGCTTGTTTTAATCCAGATACTCATATCACCCTTTGTTGGTGAATTTGAAGAAACCTGGTATCCTTGCCGCTTTGTTTATTATGCAAGCGACGGCGTCAGAACACCTGATTGGTTGGCTGCTTTCAAGAATCTAGCCTTTGAACCAATGAAGTTCTTACCACGTTCGCCAGCGAACGCCTCGTCAATGATTTTAGTACAGGCGTCATCGGGTACGCCGTGGTCGGCAAACCTGTGACCAACGCCAAGGGATTTCAGAAAATTGGTCAGATCGTCAGCACCCCGGCCCAGATCTTCTCCAAAAACCTGCTTTAAAGCGGTCTCGCGAAATCCGCCAACACCAGCTACTGAACGCAAGACTGTCGGCAATGTGAACGAACAGGCAATCCCATGCTGCACCCCCCAACCCAATGTGATTGGGTAAGACAGGTTATGCGCAATGGCCGTCTTAGTGTTTGAAAACGCTAGCCCCGCATCCAACGATGCCTCGGCAATTCTACTGCGCAGTTCAAGATTACTTAAATCGCCCAGAAGGTTAGCAAGGTTAGCAAGGATCGCTTTTGCGGCAGCAGCTGCATGACGGGCTGAAACGGGGTTGGCGTTAACATTCCAGATACTCTCGACTGAATGAGACAGGGCATCAAGCCCCGTAGCAAGTGTTAAGCCGTAAGGCTTGCCCAGCATAAGTTTGGGGTCAACAACGGCTACTTCAGGGTACAGACTCTCATGCGCAAGAGAGAATTTGCGCCCACTTTCCTCATCCCAAACAGTTGCAAAGGAAGTGACCTCGCTGCCTGTACCTGCTGTTGTGGGTACGGCGATGACTGGAATGGTTGCCAACGTAGGCTCGCCACAGCCGGCTTCCAAGTGGCGCTGCACTCTATTGAAATCACCGCCCGCTGCAGCAAAAACTTTGGCAGAATCGATAACTGAGCCACCCCCGAGTGCAACGATCACCTCAGGCCCAGCTCTCAACGAAGCAAAGCGCGCTGATTGTTCGGAGAGCAGCTTAAAATCAGGATTTGGGGCGATATCGTTGACAACAATCAGCGGCTGACCTGCCTCTTTTGTCAGGTGTTCTGTCAAAACCTGAAACGGGGTATCAGGATAGGTAACGAGAGCATAGGGCCGACCATCAATTAAAGGCGCAATCGAGGCAAACCCGTCATTTCCGAAAAGAATTCTGACCGGATTATTGTAAGACCACATGTTCCACATCCCATAGACTACGCTCGCCAGAGCGGTACATCAAAAAGCATGTCTGAGAAATGCCCATATATCAAATTTTTAATTTCAATCATAACCATAGACTAATGCTGGAATAGCCCCCTGAAAGTGGCCCACCCACTGGGATACGTATATCCCTATTA
>ERZ802830.49-NODE-49-length-95407-cov-24.167_pt1 | contig 95407 bp, 94 predicted proteins | sample MGYA00345654_ERZ802830 | MGnify/ENA primary metagenome ERZ802830 (study PRJEB30503, sample SAMEA104212375) | marine metagenome | biome: Westerlies Biome; feature: [SRF] surface water layer (ENVO:00010504) within the epipelagic zone...; material: water (ENVO:00002006)...
AAGCAACAAATAACGTGCTTTATACATGGTTAATTTCAGTGAGGGCATATAATTAGTTCAATTATCTCGTTATATTAAAATTAAAATGATACTTGATTATTATTGGTACCATTTTCTAAGCTCTGTTGTAAATTCACTTACATAGAAAAACCAGCTAAGTACGATTTATGAATAAAGATAATATGGCACATTCTTACTTGATTATAAAACATGGCGCTCTTGGCGATGTGATTCAGGGATTAGATGCATTTGAGAGTCTTCGAGCGAGCTTTCCATCTGCCAAATTAACATTGCTCACAAGCCCTGCATTCGCCTCGCTGGCCGGGTTAATGCCCTATTTCGATAGTATTATTATTGACGAGCGGAAGCCATTTTACAATCTTACTAAAACGCGCCAAATCCAAAAGCACTTTAGTGAAAACTGGAGTGCTGTCATAGACCTGCAATGCTCCAAGCGCACAAATGCGTACTTTAAGTGGTTTTATAAACCCACTGGCGGCAAATGGTTTGGAGCCGCTAAAGGGTGCTCTCATCCAATGCCAGACTTTACGAAATTGAATAATAGAGATCGTATGTTAGAGACTGTAAAAATGGCAGGCGCAAAAGCCTTTAAAGCTAATTTATCTTGGCTAGCAGATAATCAGGTCGCATCAGCACTTCCTGTCCAACTTGCTACACCTTATTGTGTGATTATTCCTGGCTCTTCCCCAAATAAACCAAGTAAAAGATGGTCGCCGGCAAGATATGCAGAGCTGTCGAGCCGAATTCATAAGTTAGGCATGACACCCTATCTTGTCGGAACAAAGTCGGAAAACGCTGTTATTGAGGAGATTTGCACTTTAAGTCACGCAGCAGAAAGTCTGGTTGATAAAACAAATCTAGGACAACTCGCACAGCTTTGTGCCAATGCTCAATTCGTTATTGGCAATGATACCGGGCCAACATTTCTGGCCGCTAAGACAGGGGTTGCAACCTTGATGCTGATGGGAGAAGATACCAACCCCCAAATGTCATCACCAACAGGAACGCTAGCAGGATACCTCTATAAAGGCGATATTCAGTCCATAACGGTTGAAGAAGTTATTACCAAAATGCAGGAACTAAAGGGCGGCCTATTACCTTAGAAAGAGGAGCCTGGTTGTTTTAAGAATTCTAGTTCTTCTGGCGTACTGGGTCTTCCAAGAATGGCGTTTCGATGCGGAAACCTGTCAAATTTTGCTACAATATCTCTGTGCTTTACAGCATATTCATGGGTTAGCTCATTGGTATGCATCTCAAACAAGGGAAGTGATTTTTCCTGAATTAAAATATCTTCACTATGCATCATGGGCATTAATAAAAAATGCTTATGCATATTAGGTAATTCAGCAAACCAGTTGCTATTAACTGATTTTAGACTTACTACCAGTGCCATTTCATCGCCGGAGAAAGCTTGCGGCGTATCACGAAAAATATTTCTGGTGAATTGATCGAGCACTATAACCAAAGCGGTTGCCCCATCAGCTGTTTCTGCCCAGCTATCAATCTGGCCATTTAATGCTTTGCTTGCAATCGCACCCGCTCTGTTAGTAAGCATGGCATCAAAATTCTCGTCCTTTTTAAACCATTGTTCAGGAGAAATTTCATCAAACCAGAATGCTAAAACCTCTTCCTTTGTTGATATCTGATTAGCGCACATTTCTATCGCTCCTATTATTTGATTATTCTATTTGGGTTAAGAAGATTCTTAGGATCAAAGGTGTTTTTAATCTGTGTCATAATTCGGTAATAATGCGCATCTTTAGTATCTTTAAGCTGGTCGGTTTTAAGCTGGCCAATGCCATGCTCTGCGCTAATGGAACCCTCAAATTCTGAAAGCGACGCATAAATAGCTGCCAGTAGAGGCGCTCTTTTTTGAGGCCAATCAGGATCGCCGCCTTCTGCCTCAACAACATTAAAATGCAGATTCCCATCTCCAACATGCCCATATCCACAGATTCTGCAATTCTTGCAAATCGTTCTTATCGCATCAGATGCATGGTGATAAAACGCAGCCAGCTTATCACGTCGAACTGAAATATCTGTATTTACAGGCCATGATTCCTGTTTTGTTGCTTGTGGTGCATTCTCACGTATTGCCCAGAATGCTTGTCTCTGAGCCTCATTTGTTGCAATCACTGCGTCTGTAATAAGCGTGTTTTCGAGCGCATTTTCCAAAAACCGTTCCATTAAATTCTGCAAAGCTGGTTTTCCTGAATCATCGATTTCCAATTCATCTGATTTAGAGGAGCTTATTTCCATTAATAAAATAAAACCAGATGCTGGCTGTATAGGCTGGGCATAATCTGGAAATTGTTTATAGACAATATCCAATAGTGCTTTTGGCATGATTTCGAAAGATTCAACCTGATCGCCAGAGCGATGCTGTAAGCTATCGAGTAACTCTAATGCATGCTCAAATTTATCTGTTACAGCGATTGTGGTGGCTCTTGCTATTGGCTTTGATACTAATTTCAAACAGGCAGCTGTTATGATGCCAAGAGTTCCCTCAGAGCCAATAAATAAATTTTTCAAATCATAACCGGTATTATCTTTGCGGAGCGGGGTAAGCTGATTGAGGATGGTACCATCGCTTAATACTATCTGAAGCCCAAGGCACTGCTCTCTCATGGTGCCATATCGCAGCACATTCAGGCCTCCAGCATTGGTTGCAAGATTGCCGCCAATTGTGCAGCTTCCTTTTGCAGCCAAGCTTAATGGAAAATATAAACCTTCTTGTTCTACCAACTCGTGAATATGTTGCAATATACATCCAGCTTGAACCGTAATGGTTCTGTTCTCGCAGGAAAATTCAATTATTGAATTCATTTTCTGAAGGCTTAGAATAACAGTATTGCCAGATTGATCAGGAATACCGCCTCCAACAAGACCAGTATTACCGCCTTGTGGCACGATGACTTGGTTTTCCTCATCTGCAATTCGCATGATGGCTGATACCATTTCGGTATCTGTTGGCATTAATAATGCGCTCGCGCGCCCACTGAAATTTCCGCGCCAATCGGTGAGATGAGGTGCCATTATCTCATCATCAGTAATGATAATTGAGCTGCTAATCTGGGCACTAACTTTTTCTAAAAAATTGTTCGCCATTTATGTATTAAATCCGTTTTGGTACATTTCTAATCTATTAATTTTTAGGATCGTATCTGTTAGTAAATTAATTTCTAGGTGCTGCTGCGCGTTCTAGCCTTTCATTAATAGCCTCTCCAACCCCAATGTTAGGAATTGGCGCAACCGCGATAGCTAGCGGGTTTTGTTTATCTGCTAAATGAAGCATATCAAATAAATGTGCGGCTGCTTCTTCAAGATTTCCCGTTTTTGTTAAATGAAAATCGGCATGCGGAGTATTAAAACCGATAAATATCTCACCCTCTTGTTTGCGGGTCGCATTCATTCTAAGCGGCGCTATTGGCGCATAGTGGCTAGCAAGTTGTCCCGGAGCAATAGGAGCCATAGGAGCTATGGATGTAGGGGATGTAGGGGATGTAGGGGATGTAGGGGATGTAGGGGATGACACTGACGAAGCATAAACGCATTTTGTGCCTAAATAATCCTCAATTTGAGAGTGTGTTATTGGACCTGGACGAAGTATAACAGGTATCTTGTTACGAGCATCTATTATCGTAGATTCAATTCCTGCTTCGCATTTGCCAGCATCTATAATTTCTGCACATTTTGCCATAAGCGCGCTATCAAGATGGGCAACATCTGTTGGGCTAAGCCTGCCGCTTGGATTGGCAGATGGGGCAACCACGGGCATGCCAGCGCGATGTAATAATTCTTGGCAAATTGGATTAGCCGGCACCCGTAATGCGACACTATCAAGCCCAGCTCTAGCAAGAGAACAGATAGGACTATTCTTAATAGAAGTAAGTACAATACTCATAGGGCCAGGCCAGAAGGCATCGGCTAGCTGTTGTGCTAGTTTTGTTGTCTTAACCAAGCTAAAAGCGGCATCCTTAGACGCGCAATGCACAATTAATGGATTAAACTGAGGCCTGTTTTTAGCGGCATATAGTTTTGCTACAGCCGCTGGGTTATGTGCAGCTGCGCCTATTCCATACACTGTTTCAGTTGGGAAAATCACCAACTCGCCTTGTCTAATTGCATGACCAGCGCGCTCAATCTTTTTGTGTTGGTTAGAAGATGCAAAAATCATACTGAATTTTTTATTGTTTCAATGAGTAAGGCTTGAAAGTCATATTACTTACATATTGTTTGCAAGCTAGATATATGAGACTTCTTATTTATTTCAATATGTGCATTTTACACCCTAAAAGATGAATAAGGTAGGTTTAATTCAAAATGTGTGGCCGATTTACGCTAACTACCACAAATGAAGAGCTGATGCGTCGTTTTGCTGTTCAAACAGATCAGAACTATCCAAATCGATGGAACATTGCGCCATCTCAGACAAGCTTAACGATTACTTGTGATAATGAAACAGAATTTCGGCTTAATACCCAAGATATATTTGGTGTGTGGCAATCTGGCCTTGGAAAACGGATTATCAATGCACGTTCAGAAACAATCGCTGAAAAACCTATGTTTAAGGAAGCTTTCAAGTATCAAAGATGTCTAATTCTTGCATCTGGCTGGTTTGAATGGGATGCACTCAAAACCCCTTATTTTATTAGTCTGAGAGATAATAGAGTAATGGCGTTTGCTGGTTTGCGGTTTACAGAAGGGCGCGATAATTCATTTGTTATTGTTACATCTGCTGCAAAAGGGGAATTGGTGCAATTGCATCACCGCACCCCCTTATTATTGCAGCGTAAATTCTGGCCAATATGGTTGGGCAGCTCGCATCAAATCCCTGATGAATGTCTGATATCCCCAGAAAGCCATTTTTTTAACTGGCATAAAGTCTCATCCAAGGTTGGGAATGTTGCAAATGATAATGCGGATTTGATTCTACCTATATATGAAGCGCAATCAAAACTTCTGATTTAAGCTTTTTTAAAGAATAGTGTTCAGGGGTATCATTTTAGAAGGATTAAAACCGAATTACTTATTAGACTGGCTGGTTAGATTGGCTGGCCATTGCGTCTGATTTTTGCATATAGGTGCCATAGCATTAATGCACCCGCACCGCGATATGGCGACCATGTTTGTGACAGATAACTCATTTCTGCATTAGTTGGTCTTGCTGGCAACTCCTTTAGGGTTTTCATGGCCTCCTGCAATGCAAGGTCGCCCCCAGGCCAAGCATCAAAATCCTGTAGCGCGAATAAACGAAAATTATCAGCAGTCCATATCCCAACCCCTCTGTAAGAGGTGAGATGCACTTGAATTGCCTTGCCATCTTGTTGGGCTAGCCAGTTTAGGTCAAGGCTTGCATCAGTGATTGCCTGCGCAATGCCGATAATATATTCTGACTTTCTGCGAGATAGTCCAACTTGCATTAATCTGTCTGGATCTAGCTTGTGTATGTGCTGGGCACTAGTGAGCTGTTGCTCTTCAAGGCGTTTCCATAACGCTTCTGCTACCTGCCTTGATATTTGTTGTCCGATGATGATACGGGCGATTGTCTCAAAGGTAGGAGGCATCATTCTATCGCTCGGATACCCATAATCGGCAATCGCGCGTTTAATATCAGAATCCAGTTTCCCGAGCTCATCAATCGCTTGTAACATTGTTAACTTGAATAATTTTGACATTGTTATAATTGGTATAATAAATTAGGAGTGAAATCAATTTTCACAGTAATATAACCTATCCGTATTTGAGGAGTATAGCATTGGTAGTTTGGGATCTTCCGTTGCGAATTTATCATTGGTTGCTTGTGATATGCGTATTTGGGGCGTTTATTACCTCTGAATGGAATGACCGTTCTGTTCATGAATTCTTCGGAATGGCGGTATTGGGATTATGCATCTTTAGAATCATTTGGGGATTTGTTGGAAGCCCATCGGCTAAGTTTAAAAACTACATTAAACCGCCTTCTAAAATCTTCGCCTATATAACACACATGCTAAAACGAAAAAGCAAATCCATGGCAGGTCACTCCCCAGTAGGCGGGATTGCCACCATTATACTTATATCAATTACAAGTTGGTTTGCAGTAACAGGGTCAATTTCAAATGACGGGATTTTATTTGAAGGGCCATTTGCTTATTTGGTTCCATCTGTAAGTCAGCTGGCAACAAAGCTCCACCAAAATGCAGAAATCTTATTGATACTTATTGTTGTGATGCATTTAAGTGCGATTACCGTTTATCGATTATGGCTTGGCCAAAACCTTGTCCCAGCAATGATCAATGGCTCACGCGATGATAAAGAAGGGCCAGGGGGTAGAATATCAACGCCCCATACAATTGCAGGTTTAGGACTTTTATCGCTTTGTCTTGCGGCAGCTTTTCTTGCCATTATGTTAAAACCATCTGTGTTTTAGGGTATAAAGATTATCTAGTTTTAAATCTAACTATCTTGCCAAAATAAATTGTGATTTTCGCGGACACTACCTATAAAGGAGTGGACGATATTTGTTTTATAAAAAAAGGTGGGACTTGATGTCAGATAGCTTTATCTTATCTGTTATGGGCGAGAGCGAAATTGAAACATTTGATGTTCAGATAAGCCATAAACGCAGCCCATCAGAGCTGCCAAGCTTGGAAGAGGATCAGATAAACTGGCTTGGCTCGATGTTGGATAGTGTCGCAGAGGAAGAATTAACAGATACTCAAAAAGCAGATATAGCCTATGTTAGTGAATCCTATATTTTGAAGAATTTAAAGTCAGACTTTAAAGGGTATGTATTATTACTTGTTCTTCGTGAAAAATGGCCTGTCGGGCAAAAAGCTAAATTTAAAGTCAAAGCGGATAAGGTAGGAGCCAGTCATACTTATATCCCGCATATCTGTGAGCCTCAACCCATTGAGCCATCCCCTGATGAGACCCAGATAAAAACAGCTGAAGATAAAGCACTTGCCTCTCAGCTTGCCTTTCTTAAGAAGAATAAAAAGAGATTTGCTAACTCAAGTGCAGTCCATGCCTATATCGGCCAAAATCGCTAATCTCTCCTAAGTTTTTAAGTAAATTATACTAGATTAATAGCTCTGGTATATTCTTGAATAATTCCAGTGCTTCTGGATTAGCAAGCGCTTCTGTATTTTTAACAGGGCGCTGATGGATGATATCACGCACCGCAAGCTCGGTGATTTTTCCAGAACGTGTGCGCGGAATATCGCTCACCGCACATATGAGCGCAGGTACGTGCCGCGGTGTGGCTTTGGCTCTTATTTCCTGTTTAAGCCTGTCTTGTAATTCGTTGTTTAGAGTGAGCCCTTCTTTTAATCGCACGAATAAAATAATCCTGACATCATCCTCAATATCCTGTCCAATAACAAGCGCCTCTGTTATCTCGTCAAAGGCCTCAACAGGTCTGTAAATCTCGGCTGTGCCAATTCTAACCCCCCCGGGATTCAAGGTTGCATCTGACCTGCCATGAATAATAATGCCGTCATTTTTTGTGAGTGTTGCCCAGTCTCCATGTCTCCAGATATTGTCAAACATATCAAAATAAGCAGCATGATATTTGCTACCATCAGCGTCATTCCAAAACCCTATTGGCATTGATGGGAAAGCAGATTTGCAGCAAAGCTCACCTTGCTTCTCGATAAGGTTTGTTCCATTTTCGGATAGAATAACCACATCCATTCCAAGGCCTCTACACTGGATTTCACCTGCATGTACTGGTCTTATAGGACAACCAAGTACAAAACAGGACACGATGTCTGTTCCGCCAGATATGGATGCTAGTTGAAGGTTTTTGTTGACATGCTCATAGATAAAATCAAACCCTTCGGCATTTAACGGCGACCCGGTTGAGCAAATCAGTTTAAGATTGGTTAAATCTGCTATTTCATTTGGCAGCACGCCTGACTTTCTGGAGGCATCGATAAATTTTGCAGAGGTGCCGAGCATATAAAGGTTTTCTGCTTCAGCCATTTTCCAGATTCTATCAGGCGCTGGATAAAAAGGATTTCCCTCAAACAAAACAATTTTTGCATTTACAGCAAGGGCGGAGACAAGCCAGTTCCACATCATCCATCCGCAGGTTGTAAAATAAAATACAGGCGCATTTTCTCTGACGTTTGAATGCAGCCTATGCTCTTTAATATGTTGAAGCAGGGTGCCTCCAACGCTATGCAATATGCATTTAGGCGCTCCTGTGGTTCCAGACGAATATAAGATATATAACGGATCGTTAAAGCCTACTGGAACAAATTCCTGTATTGGCTCATACATAAGGGCATCTGAATATAATGAAATATCAGGCTCGCAGGTTAAATCAGGAGCATTGCCGTTATAATCATGCACCAGAATATGCACCAGGCTAGGTAATTTTTCTTTTAGCTGGCGTATGATATCCACTCTGCTGATTTTTTTACCCGCATAGCAATAGCCATCAACTGTAATAAGCAGTTTTGGCTCAATCTGACTAAACCGGTCAAAAACACCGTTAAATCCAAAATCAGGGGAACAACTTGAATAAATAGCACCAAGTGAAGCAGTAGCAAGCATGGTTACCACCGCTTGTTGAATATTGGGAATATAAGCTGCTATTCTATCGCCCTTGCTCACACCTTGAGATCGCATCCAGCCTGCAAGCGCTAATACATTTTCTTTGAGTTTTTTTCGGGAAAGCTGCTCAATCCTGCCATCTTCATGATGGCTTGAGAGGGCGATATGGCTATCCGAATTTTGTAATAGATTTTCTGCAAAATTCAACGTTGCGTCGGGGAAAAATTGAGCCCCTGGCATTTTATCCTTGTTAATGAGCAATCGCTCACCAGCATTTCCAACAACGCCATGCCACTCCCAAATGGATTTCCAGAATAAATCTGAATGCTCAACCGACCAACGCCACAAATCTTCATAGCGCTCTTGCCAGTCAAATCCATGATTTTGCGCCACCCAATGAGCAAAATTAGTCAGCTCTGCATTATTAATTTCCGCGTTTGTTGGTTGCCATAAGATGGATGGGGTTGCCATTGTAATTCCCTGATATATTTAAAACTCATTATATAAAAATTATTCTGAACAGAACTTACGTATAAATAAGCATTGATTTTGGATTTTGCCAATCTGATATGTAAAAAAAACATTATGCCTGCTTTGTATTATTATCTTAATGGCTGGTTTTAGTTATCCTTTTTGTTTGTTCCTCAGAATAATTGATAAAGACGTTGCCTCTTATTAATTTTGTTATTTTAAATATCGGAGGATAGAATGAATACAACGCTTGCTGGGATAATAAAAGCGTGCAGCGACTTAGAAAACCGGACTCATTTTCATGAATTAGAGGAAGGCCACTGGGTATTTATGGGTGAGCCATCAAATCCTATCATTCATTTGGAAGAAACCTGTGTTGATGACTATATCTTAATCCATTCATCCTTGTCTAAAACAGGCGAGGATGCGATGATAACCTCGTTCCTGACTGGGTTATTTGAGGAGGATTCTCATGCAAGCTCTCCGGATGGAATTGGTGTTTGGTCAAACCGCAAAGCGGTTAATTATTTCATAAAACGCTCAATATGTCACCTAACCCCACGAGGGCTGATTCAACTTCTTGATAATTTTGCGTTGAACTTGTCTCTTAAAGGGTTTGCCATTCAACATATGCAAGACGAGGTTAAAGAGGATGACAGTATTGAGCGTTTTATATCAGTAGCTAAAGGAGTGTAATTTAAGGGGCGTGTTAGGGTTACAATTATTTGGAAGCGTTCTCGACAATCACTATTTAAATGAGCTATGACACAGACATTAAATTGGAGCGTTAGCGGGAGCAGGGTATGGCAAACTATGATTATGACCTTATCGTAATAGGAGCAGGCTCTGGCGGTGTCAGAGCGAGCAGAATATCGGCGTCTCATGGGGCTAGAGTTGCTGTTATTGAAGAAGACCGCCCTGGCGGTACCTGCGTAATCAGGGGATGCGTTCCAAAAAAGTTACTTGTCTATGGCGCAAGCTTTGCCCATGAAGCATCAGATGCACAAGGATTTGGCTGGCACATCGAGGGATTATCTCATAGCTGGTCATCCCTAATAGCAGCAAAAGATGCTGAAATTACCCGGCTTGAGGGCATTTATAGACGGCTTCTTGAAACTGCAGGGGTGGATTTAATTGCTGGATCAGCAACGCTTAGCGGACCTCATGAAGTATCTGTCGGCGGAAAAACGCTAACTGCAGAAACCATTCTTGTCGCTGTTGGCGGCACACCTACAATCCTTGATATACCAGGTATGATGGATTATGCCATTTCGTCAAACGAAGCGCTTGATCTAGAAGAGCTTCCAGAAACCATAATCATCCATGGGGGCGGCTATATTGCGCTGGAATTTGCAGGTATTTTTGCAGCGCTTGGGTGTAAAACGCATCTCATTTATAGAAGTAATTACCCCCTTCGCGGATTTGATGAGAATGTAAGAGAACATATTGCAAAATGCCTTCCCGGCAGAGGGATAACCCTTCATCCAGAAACATCTATAACCAAGGTTGAGAAAACCCAAACCTTGCTCGAAATATCACTAGATAACGGCACAATGATTACCGCAAACCAGCTTTTATCCGCAACTGGCCGAAAGCCTAATACAGCATCGCTCGGTCTAGGTGAAATAGGTGTAGAGATGGGAGAGGCAGGGCAAATTAAAGTAACAGAGGATAGCCAAACAACTGTGCCCTCTATTTATGCAATTGGGGATGTTACAGACAGAGTAAATTTAACCCCAGTTGCTCTTGGCGAGGGGCATGCTTTTGCAGATAGCTTATATGGAAACAGGCCCAGAAAAATGTCTTATGACATGATAGCCTCTGCCGTCTTTAGCCAGCCCCCCATATCATGTGTTGGCATGACTGAGAGTGAGGCAACAGACAAGGGCATAGATGTTGTGGTATTTGAATCTCGTTTTCGGGCCATGAAAAACACAATTTCTGGGCGCTCTGAGCAAAGCTACATGAAATTGGTAGTAGACCAAAAAACAGATAGGGTGCTTGGCGCTCATATGGTAGGGCCTGATTGTGCGGAGATAATGCAAGGCATTGCGATTGCAATGAAGATGGGTGCAACAAAGTCAGATTTTGATGCAACCGTCGGGATTCATCCAACGGCAGCTGAAGAGTTTGTTACAATGCGAACGCCCAGAAGCTAAAAAAAGTCATAAATGAATTTTTTTTAATCTGCTTTTCATCTGTATGGTGAAATAGCATTAACGCAATCCAAATAAAAAAATGGGATATGCCAAGTTTATTTGCATTTAACCAAGCTAGACAGTACATTCCCATTACAATAAATCCCATAAAGTTGGTCTGGGTAGATATAATATTAAAAAAAATAGGTGTTGATATGAAATGGCAACCAAATAGCTGGCGTGAATTTCCTATTAAGCAAGTGCCAGAATATCCTAATGCAACAATGCTAAAGGATGTTGAACAGATGCTTGAAAAACGTCCTCCTCTTGTCTTTGCAGGAGAGGTTCAGGATTTACGCCAAAAACTTGGGCAAGTCGCAGAAGGGAAGGCGTTTCTTCTTCAGGGCGGGGATTGTGCGGAAAGTTTTGCAGAATATAGCGCTAATAATATCAGAGATAGCTTTAAGGTAATTTTGCAAATGGCAGTTGCACTTACCTTTGGTGCCGGATTGCCAGTTGTAAAAGTTGGCAGAATGGCTGGCCAATTCGCTAAACCGCGCTCTGCAAATACTGAAGTAATTGATGGTGTTGAGCTGCCTTCTTATCGTGGCGATATGGTAAATGGCATTGAGTTTAATGAAGCCAGTAGAATACCTGACCCTCACAGATTGCTGAATGTGTATGACCATTCGGCGGCAACTCTTAATTTGCTGCGTGCCTTCTCACAAGGAGGAATGGCAAATCTTAATCAGGTGCATAGCTGGAATATTGATTATGTTAAAGATACAGCTCAATCAAAGAAATTTGAACAGCTATCTGAGAAAATAGAAGAATGTCTTCAGTTTATGTCTGCTTGTGGCGTTCATTCAGACAATACAAGAGCATTGATGGAAACAGATTTCTATACAAGCCATGAAGCGCTGCTTTTGAACTATGAAGAGGCTATGACGCGTAAAGATACCATAACAGATGAAAAAGAGTTATTTACGACATCAGCTCATATGGTTTGGATTGGCGATCGTACCCGTCAGCTAGATGGCGCACATGTTGAATATATGCGCGGTATTGCAAACCCGATTGGCCTTAAATGCGGCCCTTCTCTTGAAGCAGATGATTTATTGGCGTTAATTGACACCCTGAATCCAGATAATATTCCAGGCAGATTAACGCTGATTGCCAGAATGGGCGCTGATCATGTAACCGCAAAACTACCCTCTTTATTGCGGGCAGTAGATAAATCAGGTGCCAATGTTGTTTGGTGCTGTGATCCCATGCATGGTAATACGGTGAAGGCAAGTTCTGGATATAAAACACGCCGGGTTGAAGATGTCATGAGAGAAGTTGAAGGATTTTTTGCGGCCCATGATGAGGTTGGCACCTATCCAGGCGGGGTTCATTTTGAAATGACAGGACAAAATGTTACTGAATGTGTTGGCGGAGTTGTATCCGTAACAGAAGAATCTCTGGGAGATAGGTATCATACTCATTGTGACCCAAGGCTGAATGCCAGCCAGTCACTTGAGCTTGCTTTTTTAATTGCTAATTTAATGAAAAAGCGTCGAGATCAATCTGCTGGAATAGCGCAGGCTGTATAGCTGTTTTCTCTAATAAAGGGTTAAAAAGTCAGGACAGTGACCAAAATGTGGCCAGATATACAATCTCATCCGCGATATACAGATAGTTATTTTAACTTAACGCGGCAAATTTTGCAGGAACACGGCGATGCCGAGGTAACCTATGCTGTGTTTATGCGAAGACCAGTAACACTTGCCCCGAAGCTTGCAATTGACTGGTTGCTCAAAATGACAGCTGAGCGCGGTGTGTCTGTTAAAATTGACTCTCTGTTTAAAGAGGGCGCATGGGTTGGCGCTGGAGAGCCTATGTTTTACATTTCTGGAAGCATGGTTGCTCTTGTAGATTTGGAAACTATATTTCTACAAAAATTGGGGGCTTCTTGCGTCGCCGCCTATAATGCCTATCATATGTCGATTGAGTTGCCAGAGGTTGGTTTTATTGCGATGGATGCCCGTCATTGCGCGGGAACAGAAATGGCAGAGTTAATGGCGTATGGAGCGTCTGTTGGCTCCAAAAAAGCCATATCCAAAAATGGTGCAAAAGGGTTTATAGGATGCGCAACAGACGCAACAGCTCATTATTTTGGAATGACGCATGGCATGGGAACAATGCCGCATGCCTTAATCGGATATGCTGGTAGCACTGCAAGAGCAGCACAGCTATTCCATAAAACCTTTCCGAAGCGTGATTTGACGGTTCTTGTGGATTATTATGGAAATGAAATCGATGATGCAATTTCGGCTGCAAATGCATTTCCAGAACTGGCTAAATCTGGTCAGTTGGGCGTGAGAATAGATACCCATGGCGGCAGATTTGTTCAAGGATTAGATACGCAAGAATCTTATGCTGTTTTAGACAGAAACGTGCCAGATGCAATTCGTGGTTATCGCACAGAGCAGGAACTTAAGCATTTAATGGGAACAGGTGTTTCTGCTGCCGCAATTTGGCATATGCATGAGCAGCTTAATAAGGCAGGTTTTAATAATGTAAAGATAGTTGCTTCTAGTGGGTTTAGCCCTGATAAATGCCGTGTCTTCTCATTAGCAAAGGCACCAGTTGATGTTATTGGCACAGGCTCCTACCTGCCCTCTAACTGGTCAGATACCTATGCCACTGCGGATATTATTTCTTATAATGGAGATGAGCAGGTCAAGGTAGGGCGTGAATTTTTATTCTCAAAACATAAATCAAATAGGGATGATAGTGGGCAGTGATGACGTCATCTGATAATAAAGATCCAGCAAAGCTTGCTATTGCACTTGCCCAGCTTAACCCACATCTTGGTAATGTTAAATCAAATACAGAAAAACTAATCACAGCCCATGCAAAAGCAGCAAATCTGGGTGCCGACATCCTTGTTACGCCTGAGATGTATCTTGCGGGCTATCCGTGTGATGATTTGGTTTATCGCAGTGATTTTATGGCTGAAATAGAAGCTGCATTAACTGACATTGCAACATACACAACAAGCGATATGCCAGCTATCATCATAGGGGCACCCCGGCGGCAAGATGGGGTTTTATATAATTCATTATTCGTCTTAGACGAAGGCAGAATATGTCACCATTATGATAAAATGAATTTGCCTAATTATGGTGTTTTTGATGATAAACGCAATTTTGAGGCAGGACACGGAACAGGTCCTATCTCTGTTCGTGGATGGCGTCTTGGTCTTGCTATTTGTGAGGATATTTGGACATCTGATATTTGTGAGACATTGCAGGAAGCAGGCGCGCAACTCCTCATTTCGTTAAATGCAAGCCCATTTGAAATCGGCAAACAAGATAAAAGAATGGCAACCGCTATTGCCAGAATGAGTGAGACGAACCTGCCTATTATCTATCTTAATATGGTTGGGGGTCAGGATGAAATCGTGTTTGATGGTAATTCCTTTGCACTGAATGTTGGCGGGGAGCTTGTCTCTCACCTTCCGAGTTTTTCAGAAACAGTCTCACTGGTAACGGTTTCATCACAATTATCTGAAATAAGGCTTATTGGACAGATTCATAAACCTGAGGAGGGGCTTGCCTCTTGCTATAGTGCTTTGATGGTTGGGATACGCGATTATGTTGAGAAGAATAATTTTCCAGGGGTGGTACTCGGCCTCTCAGGGGGAATAGATTCAGCACTTGTTGCGGTTTTAGCAGCAGATGCGCTAGGGGCTGACAAGGTTAGTGCGATTATGATGCCATCTGAATTTACAGCTGATATCAGCTTGAATGATGCAAAATTACTCGCTGATAATCTTGGCATTGATTATAAAATAATCCCTATTGGCGGCGCGATGTCACAAATGGATGCGATGCTAGAGCCTTATTTTAAAGAAACCCAAACAGGTATTGCAGAAGAGAATATTCAGTCCAGACTTCGCGGTTTAACACTGATGGCATATTCCAATAAGTTTGGGTCAATGGTTCTGGCAACAGGCAATAAATCTGAATATGCGGCTGGATATGCAACGTTATATGGGGATATGTGCGGCGGCTATGCCCCTATTAAAGATGTCTGGAAGACAACGGTGTTTGAGCTTTGCAAATGGCGTAATAATCATATTCCCAGATTATCTTGTGTGCATAATGATAATGTTATACCAGAGCGTATCATTACACGCCCGCCATCTGCAGAATTAAGAGCTGATCAGCAAGATACCGATAGTCTGCCAGAATATGACATACTTGATCCAATATTAATTGCTTTGACAGAAGAAATGGCAGATATAGACACCATTACAAGCAGAGGGTTTAATAGAAGCGATGTTGAAACAGCAAGCCAGCTATTATTCAGAGCAGAATATAAACGGTTTCAGGCCGCACCAGGACCAAAAATCACCCCCCGCGCATTTGGCAGGGATAGACGGCTACCCCTAACTTCTGGTTTCAGGCCCGCATCTCATAATAGGTAGGATTTCGTAAATGACATCGCCAAAAGTTAGGTTCGCACCAAGTCCGACAGGACATCTGCATGTGGGTAATTTGAGAACTGCATTAGTTAATTTTCTATATGCAAAAAAATCCGGTGGCCATTTTATGCTCAGGATAGATGATACAGATACACAGAGATCAACGCCAGAATATGAGGAATCTATTCGCACGGATTTACAGTGGCTTGGGATTAATTGGGATAGCGAAGACAGACAATCAGAAAGGCTAGATAGATATCAGAAGGCCTTGGATAATCTGCTTGAAAAGGGGCGTGCTTATCCATGTTATGAAACACAAGAAGAATTGGGCTTAAAAAGAAAAGCGCAGCTTATGTCAGGTAAGCCGCCAGTGTATGACCGCGCTGCCTTGCGCTTAACAGATGCTCAGAAAAAAGCCTATGCAGAACAGAATATCACGCCGCATTACCGCTTTTTACTGCAAGACACAGAGGTTAAATGGACGGATCTGGTAAGAGGAGAATCAAGCATTCATATGTCAAGCTTGTCAGATCCTGTTCTACTTCGTGCGGATGGCAGGGTGATTTACACGCTTGCTTCAGTGGTTGATGATATTGATCATGGTATCACAACCATATTAAGAGGCGAAGATCATGTGACGAATTCAGCTGCCCAAATCCAGCTTTTCGAAGCATTGGGCGCTAGCGCTCCTGAAATGGGGCATATGGCGTTACTGGCAGGCGCAGATGGGCAAGGGCTATCAAAAAGACTAGGCAGTTTATCCATTGGCCAATTGCGCGAAGAAGGGTTTGAGCCCTTAGCGATTACGGCTCTATTATCAAGAATTGGTACATCCGATCCAATAGAAGCATTTGGGCAGTTGAATGACATTATAGAACAATTCTCACTTGAAAAATTCGGGCGCTCTACTGCTAAATTTGATCCAGATGAGCTTCGTATTATTAACTCAAAAACACTTCAACTGCTTGAGTTTGATGAGGTCAGCGATAGATTTGAGCAATTTGGATTATCAAAAATAGATGCTGAATTCTGGAATGCTATACGTGGTAATATCTCCTATTTTCAAGATATTAATTTCTGGTGGCAGCTTTGTCATTCTGAATTAACACCTGTTATGGAGGATGCTGAGATATGCAAAATTGCGGTTGAGACACTACCGCAAGGCGAATTGACAGCAGAAATTTGGCCGAGCTGGGTTGCCGCGATATCTGATAAATCAGGTAAAAAAGGTAAAGCCTTATTCCGCCCATTACGGCTAGCCCTGACAGGCAGAACAGAAGGGCCAGAGGTCAAGAATTTACTTAAATATATGGAGCGCGAACGCGTTCAAAAACGGCTATCAGGGATAACGGCATGAGCGGTTTGCGCCTTTTTAATACCCTTGCAAAAGAAAAACAAAATTTCACGCCTTATGTATCTCATCATGTTGGTATTTACGCCTGCGGGCCTACTGTTTATGACAGAATACATGTGGGTAATGCCCGCCCGCTTGTGCTTTTTGATATACTCGTAAAGCTTCTGAGATATCATTATGATACGGTTATGTATGTGCGAAATATTACAGATGTTGATGATAAAATAAACCAGCGCGCGATGGAAAATAGCACTACTATAAATAGCCTATGCGAGCAGACGATAGCTGATTTTCAGAATGATTGTATTGCGTTGAATGTTGCGGCTCCAGATGTGGAACCAAGAGCTACACAGCATATTGCTGAGATGTTGGAGATGATTTCAGAATTAGTAGCATCTGGGTATGCATATGAAGCATCAGGGCATGTACTTTTTTCGGTTGCTACAATGCCTGAATATGGCACATTATCGGGAAGAAGCATGGATGAGATGATAGCTGGCGCCCGTGTTGAAGTAGCACCTTACAAAAAGGATCCAGGTGATTTTGTGTTATGGAAGCCCTCAGATACAACTCAGCCAGGATGGGATAGCCCGTATGGGCGCGGAAGGCCTGGCTGGCATATTGAATGTTCTGCAATGGCACGAAAATATCTTGGAAAAGAATTTGACATTCATGCAGGTGGCCTCGATTTAATATTTCCCCATCATGAGAATGAAATTGCGCAATCCTGTTGCGCGCATAATACCAAGAATATGGCGCGATATTGGGTTCATAATGGATATGTGACTGTAAATGGAGAGAAAATGTCCAAATCTGCTGGTAATTTTACAACAGTTGCAGATGCGCTTACAAAGCATCGCGGTGAGGCTATTCGTTACGCTTTAATGGCGGCACATTACCGTGCACCGCTAGATTATTCCGATGGGCAGGTTTCTGAATCGAAACAGGCTTTAGACCGGTTATACAGGGCGGCAGGAGATGCAGTTGCCACAAACCCGCCCTCTGAATTTATAGATATATTAAATGATGATTTAAATACCCCGCAGGCGCTTGCCTTTTTGCATCAAAAAGCAAAAGACACAAATAAAGGTGATAAAAACGCGGCAGGTGAGATTAAAGCATGTGCTGAGCTGCTAGGTCTTCTTAACTACTCATCTGAAGAATGGTTTCGCTCAGAAGCAGATATGAAAGATTTATCAGTTGCAGAAATAGAACAACTCATTGAAGAGCGCAGAATGGCGCGTCTAGGTAAGAATTTTTCGGTTGCAGATGAAATCAGACAAAGGCTTGCTTCCAATGGAATTGAATTGTTAGATAGTGCAGATGGAACCAACTGGCAAAAAAAATAACTGAAAATAACTAACAATAACTGAAAATAGCCGAAAACAGTCGAGAATAGAAAAAATTATAAGGGCTTTTTTTTGATAGGTGTCGTAATTTTTAGTATGACACTATCACAGGATAGATAAGAAAGATTAATGTGATGAATGACACTCATATATGGCTTTTTGACACCACACTTCGAGATGGTGGTCAGACACGTGGTGTTGATTTTAGTGTTTCTGATAAGATAGCCATTAGCCAAGCGTTAGATGAATTTGGCATTGATTATATAGAGGCAGGATGGCCTGGTGCCAATCCAACAGATGATCAGTTTTTTGAGACGCCACCAGCCCTTAAAAAATCGTCACTAGTTGCATTTGGCATGACCAGAAGAGGTGGCAGGTCAACCGATAATGACCCTGGATTTAATGCGATTATTAACGCACAGACAGATGCGACATGTCTGGTAGGTAAAACCTGGGATTTTCATGTAAAAACCGCATTGAATATATCGCACGAAGAAAATTTAAGAATGATTACAGAATCTCTAAAGGCAGCAGGCGCCAAGGGCAGGGAGCCTATGTTTGATTGTGAGCATTACTTTGATGGGTTTAAAGCAAATCGTGAATTTGCCTTGGCTTGTGTGAAGGCGGCTTTTGATGGCGGGGCTCGCTGGATAATCTTATGTGATACAAATGGTGGTACATTAACAGATGAAATATTTGATATCGTAACCCAAACAAAAGCATATGTTCCTGATGCTAATATCGGAATTCATTGTCATAATGATATTGGATTGGCAGTTGCTAATTCACTCGCTGCAATTAAAGCAGGGGCAAGGCAGGTGCAAGGGACTATAAATGGCCTTGGGGAGCGGTGCGGAAATGCTGATCTTATAACGCTTATTCCAACCTTGATGCTAAAACTTGGTTTTACCACTTCAATCCCCAAAGAAAAGCTGTCCAAATTAGTAAGCCTCTCTCGGATGGTTGATGATAGGTTGAATCTTGTGCCAGATTCGCACGCCCCTTATGTTGGCTCAGCTGCATTCGCTCATAAAGGGGGGCTTCATGCTTCTGCTGCACAAAAAGACCCTAGAACCTATGAGCATATCCCGCCTGAGATAGTGGGCAATGAGCGTTCATTCGTGATTTCTGACCAAATTGGCAGATCGAATGTAACGGCTCGTTTCTCAGAGGTTGGTATTGAAATACCAGCAGATGATATCAGGATAGAGAAATTAATCAGAGATATTAAAGAAAAAGAATTTAATGGATGGTCCTTTGATTCTGCTGAAGCCAGTTTTGAATTACTTGCCAGAAGGGCATTAGGCGAGGTTCCTGATTATTTTACGATTGGCCGCTTTAGAGTAACAGATGAGAGACGATTTAACGCTAAAGGAGACTTGGTGGTTGAATCAGAGGCTACCGCCGCTATCACGATAGGCGCCCACTCACAGCATGAAGTTGCATTGGGGAATGGACCTGTAAATGCGATTGATAAGGCAATTCGGAAAGCATTAATCCGGATTTATCCATCTCTTGCTGAGGTGGAGTTGATTGATTTTAAGGTTAGAATATTAGAGCCACATGAGGGACAGAAAGGAACAGGCGCTGTCACCCGTGTATTAATAGAATTCAAAGATGAGAATGATCTAATCTGGCGAACAGTCGGTGTTTCTACCAATATCATTGATGCCTCAGTCATGGCTTTATCAGACGGGATGGTCTGGAAATTAATGAATAATGGCACCGCAGATGCTTCTGTTAAAAATAGTCTCTAGAACTGCAATTTATCTAGGCTGATATTTTATGTTCTAGATTGAAAGAATAAAATGAATAATAAGCCTTTTCTGAATCTGATGCCGCCAGTTATTATTCTTTCTAATCCGCAATTGGGAGAGAATATTGGAGCTGCAGCCAGAGCCATGAAAAATTGTGGTTTTGCTGAATTAAGGCTTATAAATCCACGTGATGGATGGCCAAACCCAGATGCAGAGCCAATGGCAACACATGCGTTGGATATATTACAGGCAATAACGGTATATCCAGACTTAGCGTCAGCCTGTTTTGACATCACAGATTTATTTGCGACTACGGCGCGGCCAAGAGAGCTTCAGAAAACGGTTTTGAACCCTCGAATGGCAGCTCAACATATTGTGGATAAATGCACACGCCAGATAAGCGAAGATAAAGACGCCACAGTGACACAAGAAACATCTGCACAGGATAGCTTTAAAGCAGCCTATTTATTTGGATCGGAAAGGGTTGGGCTGGTTAATGATGAAATCGTGTTTGCTGATTTTATCGTAGAGGCGCACTTAAATCCTGAAAGTAACTCTTTGAATCTTGCGCAGGCAGTAATGATAATGTGCTGGGAATTTGCAATGATAGCAGCTCTGCCCCCCGCTTCAATAAATGCCAGTGAAGATACCGAAATGCTGCCTGAAACTTTAAAAGATAAACAGAAAATTTTAAAATCTGCAGCAACGGTTCAAGAACAGGCCTATTTTTTTGATAGGTTTGATACTCTTCTGGAAAATAAAGGTTTTTTTACAGCGCAGGAAAAAGCACCTACTGTAAAACGCAATATGAGAAATTTTTTTATCAAAGCTCGGTTTACAAAACAGGAGCTTCTAACTTGGCATGGAATATTAACCTTATTTGATAAGCAAAAATAGCTTATTTCCTTGACGTAGCGAGCGGTTTTGGGTATCACGAGCGCTATTCTTGGGAATGTTGGATGTGTGTGGTTAATGGCAGCATCCCGGCCTGTAATATGAGGCACTACCGGGACAAATAAATAAAAGGAAGATAAAAATGGCTCCAAAAGTCGAACATAAGCGTCGTAACTCCAAACATAAAATTGACCGCCGTATGGGTGTCAATCTTTGGGGACGCACAAAATCACCCCTAAATGCCCGCTCTTATGCGCCTGGCCAGCATGGACAGCGCCGCAAAAAGCCAACTGATTATGGTATTCAGCTTATGGCTAAGCAGAAGCTGAAAGGCTATTATGGCAATATCGGTGAGAAACAATTTAAGAAATACTATATTGAAGCAGCAAGACGCAAAGGCGATACAGGTCAGAACCTAATTGGTATTTTAGAATCACGATTTGATGCGGTATTATATCGCGCAAAACTTGTCCCAACTGTATTTGCAGCACGCCAGCTTATTAATCATGGCCATGTAACATTAAATGGAAAACGCTGTAATATCGGCTCTGTAATGCTTCGTGTAGGGGATGAAATTCAGGTCAAAGAAAAAGTAAAAGATATACCAGCTATTCTTGAAGCAATGGTATCAAATGAGCGCGATGTGCCTGAATATATTGAGGTTGATCATGATAAGCGCTCTGCTAAATATATTCGTGTTCCAGCCTTTGATGAAGTGCCATACCCGGTTATGATGGAGCCGAATTTGGTTGTGGAATATTACTCACGTTAAATAAAACAAATGAGTTTAAAAAAGGCGCCAGATAAGGCGCCTTTTTTTGTGATACATATTTAACTAATAATCTGTTCTATATCGCCCTGCTTATTGAGGTGATACGTCAACACCGTGAGTGTTAAACATTTCCATTAACTCACCTGTTTCATACATTTCTCTTATAATATCACAGCCGCCCATAAACTCACCCTTTACATAAAGCTGAGGGATTGTCGGCCAGTCAGAAAAGGTTTTGATGCCTTCTCTAATATCATTATCTTCAAGGACATTCACGCCTCTGAATTGAACTCCCAAATGGCTTAAAACGCCAACCACAGCGGCTGAAAAGCCACATTGCGGAAATACAGGGGTTCCTTTCATGAACAGAACGACATCTTGGCTATTTATTTCAGACTGAATGCGTTCTGTGATAGCAGGTTCTAGGGTGCTCATTTTTATACTCACTTTCTTAAAACAGGTTCGTTATGACGGAATTTTAGTTTGCAGTGCGAGGGCGTGTAATATACCGCCCATTCTGCCATCAAGCGCTTGATATATCATTTGGTGTTGCTGAACTCTTGATTTACCAGCGAATTCTTTTGTTTCAACATAGCATGAGTAATGATCGCCATCCCCCGCCATATCCTCAATCTTAACAATAGCATCTGGGAAAGCCTTGATAATTAATTCTTCAATTTCATGTGCCTGCATTGCCATTATGGGTTATATATCCTCTTGCTTATTTCTCTAACCGGCTGCGAAGACCAGTCTCGTAGCTATTTCTTATCTCTTCTAATGATATAAGATCTCCATTTGAGATTTTCAATTCTTGATTTGAAATCGATTTACCAAGATGGAGTAAAGGGATGTGTGCGTGCTCTGCATTCCGTATTAATTGGTCTGGATTGTTGGTTGCAATAATATAGCTAGATTGGTTTTCAGCGAAACACCAGCTATGGGTATCTAGCGTATCGGGAAGCGTTATAGACGCTCCTTGATTTCCAGCTAGCATCATCTCAGCAAGCGCAACCAACATACCGCCATCAGAAATATCATGAGCTGCTTGAACTAATTTATTTTCATAACAGCTCAGGATGAAGGAGCCTGTTCGCAACTCCGCCTCTAAGTCAATTGGTGGCGGAGCGCCACCCACATGCTGTGCCAGTGATTTTGCATAAATACTATTGGATAACCAACCAGTATTCGTAGTTGCATCCTGCCCTATAATGAATAATGCCGCATCTGGGGGCAGGGCAATTGTGCCTGCATTTTGCCAATCGTCAATGAGCCCAACCATTCCAATAACAGGGCATGGCTTAATCGCATTTCCATCAGTCTCATTATATAATGAGACATTTCCAGACACAACAGGGGTTGATAAGAACGCACATGCATCCTTCATCCCTGTAACACTATGGACAAGTTGCGCCATAATTTCAGGCTTTTCTGGATTGCCAAAATTTAAGTTATTAGTGACTGCAAGAGGCGTTGCCCCTGCTGCGATGATGTTTCTATAAGCTTCTACCACAGCTTGCTTGCCGCCATTATAAGGGTCTGCTTCTACATATCTTGGGGTGCAATCAGTTGTTAATGCTAGCGCCTTATTCGTTCCATAAACACGTGTTAGGGCACAATCACCGCCAGGCCCGATAATCGTATCAGCCATAACATGGCTATCATATTGCTCATAAATCCATCTGCGTGAGCATAAATCTTCGCTTCCAATAAGGTTTTTTAAGGCAGCAGAAATGGATATGTCCTGTATTAGTGTATGGGCTGGAACTTCTTCTGGAATTTCTGGTGTACTATGAGGCCTGTCATATTCAGGCGCATCATCTACCAAAGGGGCAAGAGGAATATCACACGCAACTTCCCCCTCTTTTAGAAGAATGAGCCTGTCAGTCTCTGTGACCTGACCAATTGGCATAAAATCGAGATCCCATTTATTAAAAATTTGCCGCGCTATTTCAGCTTGACTAGGATCAATCACCATTAGCATCCGCTCTTGACTTTCAGACAGCATAATTTCGTAAGCAGACATCTTAGTCTCTCTAACCGGAACTAGATCAAGGTCTATTTCCATGCCAAGACCGCCTTTTGCCGCCATTTCAACAGACGAGGAGGTAAGCCCAGCAGCGCCCATATCCTGAATTGCAACAACCGCATCTGCCGCCATTAATTCAAGACAAGCCTCCATTAGTAATTTGCCTGTAAACGGATCGCCTACCTGAACAGTAGGCCGTTTTGATTCTGTCTCATCACTAAATTCGGTAGAGGCCATCGTTGCCCCGTGAATCCCATCTCGCCCTGTTTTTGCGCCAACATAAATAACAGGATTTCCAGCACCAGATGCAGCAGAATAAAAAATCCGATCACTATGAGCAAGACCCACAGCCATCGCATTTACAAGAATATTACCATTATAAGAGGCATCAAATTCGACTTCCCCGCCGACGGTTGGTATGCCGATGCAATTTCCATAACCGCCAATTCCAGCTGTTACGCCAGAAACAAGATGAGGTGTTTTCTCATGGTCTATCTCTCCAAAGCGAAGTGCATTCAACAATGCAATAGGCCGAGCGCCCATTGTAAACACATCACGCAAGATACCCCCCACCCCAGTGGCAGCCCCTTGATAAGGCTCGATAAAAGAGGGGTGGTTATGGCTTTCAATTTTAAATACCACGGCAAGCCCGTCACCAATATCAACAACGCCTGCATTCTCGCCAGGCCCTTGAATAACGCGCTCTCCTTGTGTGGGTAGTGTTTTTAGCCATTTTTTGGATGATTTATAGGAGCAATGTTCAGACCACATGGCAGAGAAAATTCCAAGCTCACATAGATTTGGAAGCCGTCCTAAATGGGTGCATACACGCTCCCATTCCTCTTTTGACAGACCCATGGAAGCAGCGTTTTCAAACCCCATTTTAGTTGGCACACTCATGTTACGATTGCCTCAAAGATTGATTGAAGTAATTTTTTTCCATCCGCGCTTTCATGCCCTGCGCCCATGGCTCGCTCTGGATGTGGCATCATGCCTAAAATTTTTCCATTAGAAGAGCATATTCCAGCTATATCATTTAACGAGCCGTTTGGATTACCCGAATTCTGTTTATCTTCATTACCATATCTTAAAACGACTTGACCGTTTGACTCAATGGCATCCAAGGTTTCTGGATCTGCAAAAAAATTCCCTTCATTATGCGCAACAGGTATGTGCAGTTTTTCACTATTATCAAGGGATTTTATCAACTCACAAGAAGTATCAGAACTCACAGATAAAGTAGTTTGCTTGCAGACGAATTTCAGCTCTTTATTACGGGCAAGATACCCAGGGAGCATGCCTGCCTCACTTAAAATTTGAAATCCATTACATACGCCTAAAATAGCGCCTCCTCTTGCTGCATGGTCATGAAGCGCATTCATAATAGGCGCATGCGCCGCAAGAGCGCCACATCGCAAGTAATCACCAAACGAAAAACCACCAGGAATAATGGCAAGATCAACCGGGTCAAGATTAGTCTGCTTATGCCAAATCAAGGCAGGTCTTCTGCCAGTAAGCGTTTCTACCGCAACCATCATATCACGATCGCAATTAGAGCCTGGGAATACGATTATAGCAACTCTCATGACGGCTCGTTAATTTCTATTGTGTAGGATTCGATTACGGTATTGGCGAGTAGAGATTCGCACATTTTGGCGGCTCTGTATCTAGCGCGCTCTTGATCATCTGTATCTATTGAAACAGTAATTTGCCTGCCCATAGTGACACCCTGCAGATCATCAAAACCAAGAGAAGAGAGCGCCTGATTTACCGCTTGTGCCTCAGGGTCTAATACGCCTGGCTTTTTTTCGATTGTAATCGTTACCTGCATGATAACTCCTTTTCTACACCTAAATAGCTGTGTTTAACGAGAGGCTTAAAGCTCTGCTTTTAATTCAGGCAGTTTTAGGGACATTCGGTTTGCAATATCTGTATAGGATTCAATTAACCCACCAAGGTCCCGCCTAAATCTGTCTTTATCAAGCTTCTCGTTCGTTTTCATGTCCCATAACCGGCAATTATCAGGGCTGATTTCATCTGCGAGAATCACCTCATGAAATCCCCCGACACTGTTTAATCTGCCAAACTCTATTTTAAAATCTATTAGCTGTATTTGCATCATAGAAAAGAGGCCTGTCAGAAAATCTGTTACGCGATATGCCATAGAGGTCATAGCATCCATCTCAAACTCATCGGCAAGCTGCATCACCTCTATATGTTCCCTTGATATTATCGGGTCGCCAAGAGAATCATCTTTAAGACAAAACTCAATCAATGTATGTGCTAATGGCTCACCTTCTTTAAGTCCAAGGCGCTTGCAAATAGAGCCTGCCGCAACCTTTCGTACAATCACTTCAATTGGAATTATCTGAACTTCTTTTACCAGCTGTTCTCTGTCAGATAATTGTCTGATGAAATGATGCGGAATATCAGTTTGATTTAAGGCTTCAAAAATACAGCTGCTTATATAATTATTTAAAATGCCTTTTCCGATGAGGGTATCTTTTTTCTGGGCATTAAATGCAGTAGCATCATCTTTAAAATACTGAATAACAGTTCCTGTATCAGGTCCAGCAAACAGTTTTTTGGCTTTGCCCTCATAAAGTAATTTCATATTTTTCCTCATAAAAGAACATCAAGAATTTAAGCTCTTTTTTTTAAAAAAGAATTAAACGCGCTCAACTCTCAAAAACTCTAGTGAAAATGGTATCCACATGTTGGTGATGTTGTTTTGTATCAAATAATTGTTCAAGTTCTGTATTGGTAAGATATTGTCCTACCTCGTCATCAGACTTCATCCTATCCAAATAACTACCGCCAGTTTTCCAAACATCCATCGCGTGTTTTTGAACCAGCCGGTAGGCATCTTCGCGGCTAACCCCTTTTTGGGTTAGGGCTAATAATATCTGCTGTGAATGTACAAGCCCTCCAAGTGCATCTAAATTTGCTTGCATTTGTTCTGGATATACAACCAGTTTTTCCACTACGCCTGCCAGTCTATTTAATGCAAAATCAAGCGTAATAGTTGCATCTGGTCCTATCATGCGCTCTACCGAAGAGTGTGAGATATCACGTTCATGCCAAAGGGCAACATTTTCAAGCGCTGGTATAACAGCAGAGCGCACCATACGAGCAAGACCAGTTAAATTTTCGGTTAATACAGGATTGCGTTTGTGAGGCATTGCAGAAGAGCCTTTTTGCCCTGCGGAGAAAAATTCTTCTGCTTCACGTACTTCGGTTCGTTGTAAATGACGAACTTCAATAGCTAAATTCTCAACCGAGCTTGCAATAACGCCTAGTACCGCAAAAAACATAGCATGCCTATCACGTGGGATTACCTGACTAGATATAGGTTCGATCTGAAGCTGCATTTTTTTGGCAACATAACGCTCAACCATAGGATCAATATGCGCAAAAGTACCAACAGCACCTGAAATTGCGCAGGTTGAAATTTCTAGTTTTGCAGCCTGCAATCTTGTCTTGTTTCTCTGAAATTCAGCATAGAAACGAGCCAGTTTTATTCCAAAGGTGGTGGGTTCTGCATGAATGGCGTGTGACCTGCCAATGGTTGGCGTGTATTTATGCTCATTCGCGCGTGTTTTCAACGCTGATAGAACCCTGTCCAAGCCAGCAAGGAGGATATCTGCTGCACGTGCAAGCTGAACAGACAAAGTTGTATCTAATATATCAGAGGAGGTCATTCCTTGATGCACAAACCGAGCATCTGGGCCTACATATTCTGCAAGATTAGTTAGGAACGCAATTACATCATGCTTGGTTTCACGCTCGATTTCATTAATGCGGTCAATATCAAACTTTCCTTTTTCCCAAATGGTTTGGGCAGCAGAATGCGGGATTACACCTAGCTCGGCCTGTGCATCACAAGCGTGCGCCTCAATTTCAAACCATATTTGAAACTTGGAATGTTCGGACCAGATCTGCGTCATTTCCGGTCTTGAATAACGGGGGATCATAACGTTGTTTTCCTGATTATTTTTGCTACTAGTAATATCATCTTGTGCGCTAAAATGCTATACTCATGACTACAGAATAATTTGTTCATGAAACACAAATTCGCAAATAGATGAAAAATGATTTTTAGAAAACTGGTCGTAACAGCCCTTGGGTATGCTGCTCGAAATCCTGCAATACAGAAACAGGCAAAAAAGATTGCTACCGAAGCAGCGCTTAAAGCCAAACCGGCACTTCTTAAAGGAAGCCGTGTTGCAGGCAAGAAGTACCGAGATTTAAAACAAGAAGTTAAAAAAAACGTAGAAGAGTTTAAAAAAGAGAAATAAATACTCAGATTTTAAAATGTTCAATTCCCCTCATTTTAAAGCACTTATAAAAGTCCAATTGATTTAAAACTTTGACATTTATTCCCGGCAATAATGAGATGATCATGAAGCTCAATATCTACGCTAAGCAGGGCTTGTTTTACCTTTCTGGTTAATAAAATGTCTGCTTGGCTGGGTCGGTCATCAAATGTGGGATGATTATGGGCAAGAATAATATTTTTTGCATGAAAATTGAGCCCAAGCTTTGCAATTTCACGTGGGTAAATCGCAGTTTGATTTATGGTTCCAGATGTCATGATTTTACTCTCAATTAATCGATTTTGTGCATCTAGTAAAAGAACTAGTAAATGTTCTACTTTCTCAAAAGCAAGCTGACTGATACAAAAATCCTGCACTGCCTGCCAATTGGCAAGGATGGGCTTATCCTTGATAAGATCGCGCTTCATGCGTTGTTCTATCTCGCGAATTAGATGAAAGTGAATAATGGCCGCACTGCCAACCCCTTTCACAGAGCGTAATTCTGCTTTATCTGCTGTAATAATATTGCTGATATTCTTAAACTTCGCCAGCAATGCCTTTACAACAGGTTTGGTATCCGCTCTGCTATTAATCCCATATAAAAACATTTCTAGAACTTCGGCATCTGACAGAATAGAGGTGCTGTCGGCACTTACTTTTGCACGCATCCGCTCTCTATGGCCCTTATGATAGCTATTTAAGGTTTTAGAGTCTGTTATTGCAGGATCTGGTTTTGATGTATCGGCCATATAATTGACTATAGGCAGATAACATTACCGCAAGGTTAAGTTTTAGAGTAAGGGGGAAAATTATAACCGCTAGCCGAAAGGGTAAAAATTTCTGCGCCCGTATCGGTGATACCAATTGTATGCTCAAATTGTGCCGAGGCGCTTTTGTCTCTGGTTACTGCTGTCCAACCATCACTGAGAATTTTTGTTTCTGCTCTGCCTGCATTAATCATCGGCTCAATTGTAAAAAACATCCCAGGCTCTAATACCATCCCGGTACCAGGGGTTCCAAAATGCAGCACTGTTGGCGCGCAATGAAACACCTTGCCAAGACCATGCCCTGTAAAGTCACGAACCACCGAATATCTGTTTTTTTCTGCATATGTTTGAATGGCATGACCAATATCACCAAGCCTTTTTCCTGGCTTGGCGGCTTCGATACCATACATGAGGCAGTCATAAGTAACTTCTGTTAATCGCTGGGATTTAATTGGCGGAGTATCTACATAATACATTCTTGATGTATCCCCATACCAACCATCAAGAATAACAGTTACATCTATATTCAATATGTCCCCAGATAATAATTTTCGCTCACCAGGTATGCCATGGCAGACAACATGATTGAGAGAAATGCAGGTAGATTTTGGGAACCCTTTGTAATTCAGGGGCGCAGGGATAGCGCCATGTTCGATAATATATTTATGGCATATATCATCTAATGCTTGTGTTGTAATGCCTGCCCTTACATGTTCTGTTATCATATCAAGTACGTCGGCAGCGAGCGCGCCAGCTTTGCGCATGGATGCGAAATCTGCCTCATCATGGATTAAAACATTGCTTTCTTGCATACGGATTACCTAATAAACAATTCTAACAGCTATTTGCATTTAACCAACAAAGTTATATAAGCCTTAGACGAATTTATATTTGAAACAAATAAATTTAGAGATGGTATAGCAGGAGATACAAGCAAATGGCAAATCCAACTGCAGCGATATGTGTGATCGGTGATGAAATTCTCTCAGGAAGAACCAAAGATAAAAATATTGGCTGGATAGCCGAGCAGCTAAACGGGCTTGGTATTCAACTAACACAAGCACGTGTAATTGCGGATGTAAAAGAGACAATCATACGCCATATCACGGAATTGTCAGATGAAAATGATTATGTATTTACCTCTGGCGGCATTGGCCCAACGCATGACGATATTACAACAGAGTCTGTAGCAGCAGCATTTAATGTCACAGTCGAGCGCAATCAAGAAGCGATGCGACGGCTTGAGCAACATTATAAGGGAACCGAAATAGTTCTGAATGAAGTTAGAAAAAAAATGGCAGATATTCCAGTTGGCGCAACTTTGATTGATAATCCTGTAAGTGCGGCGCCTGGCTTCCAGCTAGAAAATGTCTATGTAATGGCTGGTGTGCCCTCTATCATGCAATCTATGTTTGAAAGCCTTTCTGCAAGCTTAAAAGGTGGTATAATTCCGACAAGACTGACTGTCCAATGTGCCACAGGGGAGGGTAATGTTGCCCATATATTAGAACAAATAAGCAATCAATATGAGACAGTATCAGTTGGCAGCTATCCTTGGTTTAAGCCAGGTCAGTTTGGCACAGCAGTCGTACTTACAGGGCTTGATGAGAGCCTTGTATCTAATGCCGCAAAAGAATTATGTCAGCTTGTAAAGCATGCTGGCTTTGAAGCAGAGGACGCTGTTTAAACCAAGGTTTGTTGAGGTTTGCTAGTACACTAAATTATTTGAAAGTTAGATATCCCACGGTCCTTTTCGGCGTTTTCTGAAACTAGGAAGGGATCCGTTTTTCTCGCCCTTAACCAGTGTTCGGTGGGCATATTTATGCCTGGCCTGTTCTTTAACTTCTCTAAAGGTAATGGGCGTTGTTATATCAGATTGATGCATTGAAGGGTCATATTTTCCAAACAAGGGTAACTCGCGTCGCTTGAAGAAGGGGATTAGACATGCACCAGCAATAAATCCCCCAATATGAGCAAAATAAGCAACACCCCCTTCGTCTGAAAATGCAACAGGAGCAGCCGCAAATTGGGTTCCAATCCATACCCCCAAAACCACCCATGCTGGCAGACTTATAAAACGAATAAATATCAGAATAATCATTAAAACCTGAATAGGTGCTTTTGGATGCAGAACAATATACGCGCCCAAAATGCCAGCAATACCGCCAGACGCACCAATCATTGGGGTGATGGAGTAGGGGGCAATAATGCTTTGTGCAAAGGCTGCTGCAGCACCGCAAATAATATAAAATAATATAAATTTAAAATGCCCCATAGATGCTTCAATATTATCGCCAAAGATCCATAAATACAGCATGTTAGAAGCTATATGAAGCCATCCTCCATGTAGAAACATAGAGGTGATAATGGAAAAATAGGGGTGAATAGATTGTAATTCAGCAGGGAGCGATTGATGCCCAAATAACACAGACGGGATAACCCCATATTTGAGGGTGACTAGGCGTAATGTGTAGCTATCTAGTGATAATTGCCAGAGAAAAACAATCACACATGCACCCAAAATTCCCCAAGAGACATAAGGGGTGCGGGTGGATACAAGTCGGTCAAAAAGAGGTAAAAAAAACATATTATTTTTAGTTCCGAATTTAATAGACACTATTTAAATGCCATGAGGGGGCGGACTCTCATGAGAAGGTTGAATGTTATAAGAAGGCATAAGAAGAAAATTTAAACAAGATACCCTAATTAACAAGAGCCTTGTTAATGATTTTTTAACTTAATTGGACTTAATTGAGTGTTATCAAAAACTAATTGCAGAACGAAAGAAGAATAAACTGTGGTTATGTATCAATCTCATCATCCAATGATAAATGGCGTGTTCTCAACCCTATCGAATTTAGTCAGGCTTGTAACCACGGCATCGATGTTGCTTGTTATCATTATTTTTGCAGGGGTGCCTTTTCGGGTTTTCCTGATGCAGCAAGAATTGATAGTTGGTATTTGGCTTGCCACTCTAACCATTGGTTTTTTTCTATTTGTTTATTTTCTATTTCATAAATCAAAGGGTTTATTCTATTCCTTTATTTTTATTATTCTAGTGCTTGGAAGTGCGTTTTTTATTCCCCAAATCTCTAATAGCTATTCTTTTATTTCCTGTTTTGAGATTGGTGGTCAATGGCATGATAATATCTGTCTTGTTTGATAAAACGATATACAAGCAGATATTCACCAGAGTTAAGGATGCTGGTTTTAGTTAGAAATAATATTCATAAATAAAAGGTGGTGGGGACACCCGGACTTGAACCGGGAAGACTTATCGTCGGCAGATTTTAAGTCTGCTGTGTTTACCAAATTTCACCATGCCCCCAAAAATGACATGTTGTATCCAATCTTCTACAATGCAAATAGTTGTTTTTACAAGTCCATTTCTGAATTACAGCAAAAATTTTATGCTATTCTTTAGCACCTCCCAACAATATAAAGCGGCGAGTGAATGCTTCTTTTGCTTTTTTGGGAGATTCAGGAATTATTAAAATCTCTTTGGGTGTGCCTCTTGGTTTGGGAAAAAGCTTGCCTGCCTCTGAGCTTGTAAATCCTGCGATTTGAGTAGCTTCAATCCATGCTGCCATTTTATCAGCTCGTTTAATTGATTTGCTGATTGCTTCTGGTAAAATGGCTGGAAGACCAAATCGAATATGGATAGCCTGCTGTAATTTTTCCTCGATAGCTTTGTATTGTGTCCCTAACGCTGATTTCAGCGGCGTAATCATATCTCCGATAACATATTCAGGGGCATCATGAAGCAGACTTGCAAGACGCCACTTATTGATAAGCCGTGATGAATTCAAATGCATGATCTGCTCGACCAATATGCTGTGCTGTGCAACTGATAAACCAAAATTACCTGATGTTTGCCCATTCCACCTAGCTACCCTAGACAAGCCATGGGCAATATCATCGATTTCTATATCAAGTGGGCTTGGCTCTAGGATATTTAATCTGCGACCAGAAAGCATTCTTTGCCATGCGCGCGGTGGAGGATTTGTTTGTAATGCCATATGAATGAAGTCAGCTGTTTAATTCGAAGAAATGTTGTCAATCAAACCTGCCAAAATGTAAATAGTATTTGGAATTATTATAAGAAGAAAAATTATATAGGGTGTTTTTGAAAACAAATATACAGACAATCTATCCCTCTAGCCATTCTTCGGGTTGGCTACAGCAACTAATTCCGTTATTGACACATATGAATTTGCATAACGCTATTCTGCGTTTTTGTATAAAGGGTAATATATGGATTTTTTTGAAACTAGAGAGCGTTACAGAAAAAAAGAATATCGGATTTATATAAGTCTGGTAATTCGCGTAGCTGTACTCTTATTGGTTTTATGGATTGGATGGCAATGGGGGAATTTTGATCAGAAAAATCTATATGACACTACCAAGAATGAGTTGGATAAAACGCAGATACAACTCAGCCAGCTAAATCAAAATATAGTAACGCTTGTTCAGGAAAACAAAAAACTAGCAGCTGAAAATACGATTTCTGATTTAGAGTTAGAAGATTTTGATAAAACCTTATCCAATTCTATTAAATTTTTGTTGGAATCAGATGTATCTCTAGAACAAATACGCCAATCCTTACTTGCCATATCATCTCCGATAAATTGCCGCAAACTAGCAGATGAAAACTTGGCGGTTGCAACCGAGTTATATACTGGCTCAGAGTCTAGCCTATCTCTTTTCCAAGGCGGATTGCGTGTTCATATTGATGGTGCTCCCTATTCCCAAGGTAATAAGAATAATCCGTGGTTTGACCCTGATAAAGATATTGAGGTTAGATTAGCTTATTTAGGCGGCCAGAAAATCGAAACGGGTAAATTGCCTTTAAAACTCGTTATCCCAGCAGAATACTGGTTGCTCAAAGCAGAAATAACAGAATCAAACTTGCGCGGATATGTAAGAATAATGTTTGAGCAATGTAGCTTACGCTAGCCTTTTTTTTAATAATATTAATGGGGGGGTGAAGAAGTTTATTTTGCGTAATATAACAATAATTAAGCATCTATTATCTAAGCATTCGCGTATAACAAAAGCGAATGATAAATAAGAACCCTGACCTTGATAATGACCCTATAATGAATAGGGGCATATTGGTAATGCAGCTTATAATGAACTTTATAGGAACTTAAATTTGAGCCATTATTTCATAACAGGCGCCAGCTCTGGAATTGGACAGGCGCTTGCACTCGCGCTGTCATCAGATGGGCATCATGTAACCGCTGTTGCAAGACGGTTGGAGCGTTTGCAAAAATTACAAACCGATAGCCCTAATATCAATAGTTTTGCAGGGGATGTTAGTAATCTGTCAGATATGCAAAATATTATCGAAGAATGCAGTAGGCACTCTGGCCCAATTGATTGTGCTATTTTAAATGCTGGCAAATATGTGCCTCTTGGCGGCGCAGATATCAATTCAAGCGAATTTTATGATCATATGATGGTGAATTATATGGGGGTTGTGCATGTGCTTGATTGTTTAATACCCGCATTCAAAAGCACAGGCTCTGGACATATTGCCATTATGGGCTCAACGGCTGGCTATAGAGGGCTGCCCCGTTCTGCAGCTTATGGGCCAACAAAAGCAGCTCTTGCCAATTTGGCAGAGGCTTTGTATTTGGATTTAGAGCCTTACGGTATTAAAGTTCAAATGATAAGTCCTGGATTTGTGGAAACTGAAGCAACAGCCGTGAATGATTTTAAGATGCCTCAAATTATTTCAGCACACACAGCAGCAACTAAGATTATCAAGGGACTAAATAGAAACCAGTTCGAAATTTGTTTTCCGGCTGGTTTTGTATGGGTCATGAAGCTTCTTAGCGTATTACCTCATGCTCTCTACACTCCTATCATCAAATGGATCACTAAATAATGGCCTCTCAGTCTCAACACCCTATTCATAATTATGCGTTATTATTCTCGCAATTAACGCCTGATAATTTACCAGAAATCGGCGAATTAGTCTCAGATGACATGGTGTTTTCCGATCCCTTTAATCTGACCTATGGCAAAGATAAATTTATTCGCATTTTTCAACATATGTTCGATGTGATGGAAAACCCTAAATTTGAAATTTTAGATGTCAGTATTTCTAGCCGGGCTGGATATATCAAATGGCGTTTAACGGGACAGGTGAAAAAATGGAAGCAGATTCCAATAGATATCACTGGCATGTCAGAGGTTGTAAATGACGAATCTGGTCAAATTACAGCTCATTATGACCATTGGGATAGTGCAAGCCAATTATTGGTATTTATTCCAGCTCTAGGCTTGCCAACAGCTTGGTTGTTGAATTTATTTAGATTAAAGTAGGTAATGCATAATCAGGTGCATTTAACCACTATTTGCAGCCCGCATCACTGGCTGAGATACCATAGCCTCGTCTGTTTTCATAAAGGTTATAAAAACCTCGCCAAGCAATAGACCATATTTCTTTACCTTAGCGTTATTTAACATAATCAGCGGCGTTTGCTGGATCATCACATCTTCAAATTTAACCTTAATTTTTCGGTTGAACATTTTTAGATTAAAATGATACTGCCAGCTTAAATGAGCATCTGTTAATTTGCCAACAGCCTGACCACAAACATCATCGCACATACCAACATAAGTGTTCTGGCCTGATTTTTGGATTTCCCAACGTCTTAGTTCCTGCTCGCCATCATCAAATACAAAATATTCATCTAATGCAAAGCCAGTAGCTGTTTTCTGGCCTGTAATGGAAACGTTAAAGCGTCTTCTTATAATACCGAATCTGTCAATAAATACGCCAGTTGCTTCGATATCACCGACGAAATAGTTTTCTGGAACAAATCTATCAGATAACGTCATATCGGTATTTTGGCTCACTAACTCATTCATTATAAGACACACCCAAATTTTATTTATGTAATATATACGGTGAGCCAATTCATTTGGTTCAATAGATAGGCTAAATTGTTACAGCTCTGTTTGGGTAGTGATGATGAATGACCGTTTTTGGACGATTTTTTTTGTTATTTAGGTTTTTTTGACGTAACCATTTATGATTGGCGTGACTTATATTTTATGAGTAATAAGCATCTGTTTAACATCGATAGTGCCGCCTCTAAACCCACCTTCACAATAGGCTAGATATAACTCCCACATTTTGAAAAAACGTGTATCAAATGTAGTATCATTTGCTAAATTCGGCCATGCTTCGATAAAGCGATCTCGCCATTTTTCTAGCGTTTTGGCATAATCTAAACCAAACCCGTAGCTATCATTAATCTGTAATCCTGCTTTGCTTATTGGGTTTTGGAGCGCTGAAATAGAAGGCAGCATGCCGCCGGGGAAAATATAGCGCTGGATAAAGTCAGGGGTGTTTCGGTATTTTGGAAATTCATGTTCGCTGATTGTGATAATTTGCAAGGCTGCTTTGCCGCCTTCTTTTAAGGACTGACCAATTTTATCGAAATAAACAGGCCAATATTGCTCGCCCACAGCTTCAAACATCTCAATTGAGATGATTTTATCGAATTTCTGGTTTAAATCTCTGTAATCCAATAGTTTTAATTCTGTCTTATCTGACAGGCCTTGTTTTTGCATGCGCTTGCGTGCGAATTCGTATTGTTCATTGGAAATTGTAATGCCAGTTACGTGGGCATTAAGGTTCTTGGCTGCAAATTCCATAAATCCGCCCCAGCCGCACCCTATTTCAAGTACGCTATCGCCAGCTTTTAGATCGGCAAGCTCTGCTATTTTGCGATATTTATTTTGCTGGGCCTCGGTAAGTCCTTGTTCCTCTGATGCAAAAATAGCGGATGAATAGGTCATAGAAGGGTCGAGCCATTTTTTATAAAAATTATTACCAAGATCATAATGATAGGCAATATTCTTACGAGAGCCAGATTTACTATTTCTATTAGCAAAGTGAATTATTTTTGATAATGCTTGTTTTAAGAGACTGTGATTTAGGTCTTTGCTTAGAAGCTCTGAGTGAAGCGAGCCTAACTCAATCAAGCTAGCAAGGTTATTACTCTCAATTTCGCCAGCCATATACGCCTCACAAAACCCCATTCTACCATTTTGAAGCATTTGTTTAACGCCAAGAGGAGAGGATAGGGTTATATCAGCTACAGGGCCGTTTTGCTTGCCTTTATAAGTGGCCCTATCTCCGTTAGGGAAGGTAACTTGAAGCTCGCCAAGTTGAAGCTGTTCAAAAATTTTTCTAAGGGTTTTTACCCTAAGGCTTGTCAAAAGCTTGCTCGTCATTTAGTGCGCTTTCGGATTTGTGATTGGCTGATGGAAATATCTGGTGGGGTAGGCCTTGGATGATAAATGCATTTCTTTAAAAATAGTTTAACAGCTTCAAAATGTATCGATATTAGGGGTCTAAGCGGGAATTGTCTATTAGCAATTATGTGTTTTATAATGTCAATTGATGTTAGAGGGTATAAATTGCCGCGCATGGTTGCGGTTAAGGCAGGCTTAGTATCTTTTAGATAGCGAACAATTACTGAAAAGCTATCCCCTCGTCTTTTGTAGGAGAGCATATATTCTCCCTCATTTGGAAAAAAGGGGGAGACATGCATCTTCTTCAACGCAATATGTGTTTCAGTTTTTTGGTGTTCGTCAATCACAGCTACATAGCTATGCGCATCCCCAAAAGTATTATGGACTTCATATATAACAAAGCGGTCATTTCCATCAATATCTTGGCAGATAAATACTGAAATTGGATTAAAATTTAGATTGAATATTCTTGGAAAAGTAAGAAGAAAAATGTTTTTTATTGGTGTGTTTGGTAAATATTCATGTGCAATATTCCGGATGTTGTTTGCGAGTTTATCTGGTGCAGCCCCTTGTTTTTTGCGCTTTTGTTTCTGGAGATAATCAGTGCCGTAATCTGACTGATAAAACGAAATAAGATTAAATTTATCGATTGAAAACAACCTGCTTTGTGTGTTTGCCAAGACAAGATTGTCTAAATCGATCAAAATTGAAAGCCCAGAGCGAGATAAAAAATGAGACGGAGTTCCATGCCGGGTATGGGTGATAATAGAAGATGCCAATCTTACAGCCTGCATGGATGTTTATCCTGTTTAAGTTCCAGCAATTTTTGCTGTTTTACGATGCCAGATTTCCAGTAATTCTGGCGCATGACACGCAGGCGTAGGACTATCCCACGGAATGGTCACATCAAAAGCTTTGGCGATTGCGACAGCAGATAAAATACCATCTTCGTGAAATCCATACCGTGTCCATGCTCCACAAAAATAGGTGTGGGCTGGCCCTTGTATTGTATTTAACTGGTTTTGTGCGTCAATTGCGTTTTGATCAAACACCGGATGAAGATATGTAAATTCCCGAAATGGTTTTTCAATAGGGGAGTCTTTAAACGGATTTAAGGTAACAAATAAGGGCAGTTTATCTGGCAGAGATTGTAATTTATTCATCCAGTAAGTCACGCATAATTCGCTTTGCTTAGACGCATTGGAAAGGTAATTCCAAGCAGACCAGGCCGCTTTGCGTTTGGGCATATAGGAGGATTGTGAATGCAAGATAACTTTATTCTCCTGAAAACCGAATTGGCTTAACATATCATGCTCTTCATCACTGGCATCACTCAACAAGTTAAGGCTATCATCGGCATGGGCAGCAAGAATTACCTTATCAAAAAACTGTGGTTTTTCACCCTCAATATAAATCATAGCGCCTTGTTCTGTGCGTTGGATTTTTTCAATCACGATATTACATCTGGCGCTTGCGCCTAGATCTTGTATTATTTTAGATACGTAGTTTCTCGAACCACCGCTTACAGTTCGCCAAACAGGACGTCCTGAAAAATCCAATAATTTGTGATTATTCATGAATTTAATAAATGAGCGCGCAGGAAATTGCATTACTGTTTGGGATGGGCAAGACCAAATAGCAGCAGCCATTGGCAGCATATGCTCATTGATGAAGGTTTTGCTCATTCGCATTCTAATCATCAACTGCTCTAATGTTTCATCTTTGGGGCCTTGCTCTACTTCTTGTGTTGCTGATTTATAAAAACGAAACAAATCTACTAGCAAACGCCAATATTTTGGTTTTATAAAGTTTAAGGGCTGTGCACATAATCCGCGCAATGAGCCTGCATATTCAAAGCGCCCATTAGACAATGATACCCCAAAGGACATATCTGTTTCTTGGGTTTTTACATCTAGCGCATCAAAAAGCCCAATAAGATTAGGATAATTGTAACTATTATAAACAATAAACCCGCTATCTACGCTAACAGGGTCTGATGCGGCGTCTTCTCGAACATCAACTGTATGCGCATGACCACCGAAACGATTATCTTTTTCGAGCAAGGTTACCTCATGTTCTTTATGAAGTAGCCAAGCAGCACTTAATCCTGCAATCCCAGAACCCACAACGGCAATACGCATAATCTGCCCTTCTCTTAATAATAATTTTATTATCAATAACTAATAATTAGATTTTTTTCTATGTCATTTACATAAATTTGCAACATCGCGAATGTGATAAAGTTTTGTTCTATGGCAGAAATAAATTTCTGGAGCCTGTGAAAACAAACTGGAAATCGTTTTATCCCTAATATTTAAGCCCCCAGTAAATACCCCAAAGGCAGGTAGAATCATCCGATAGGTATCAAAAATAAAACATTTTCCAGAGGCTGTACCAGCACGCAGTCTTAATTTTGCTTTTGGATGATAATGAGCGATAATCTGACCGTCAGCAGGCGCTAACATAGTGTTAGGGTCATTCTGCTCTATCTGATGCCGAAGCTCAATCTTACCGATGCTAGATGATAGGCTTTGCGTGCCATTTAAAAAATCTGGCAGTAAGGGGTCATGATTTCCAAGCACCCATGTAAATTCTCTTCCAACCATTAAGTGTTGTAGCTGCTTTTTATAGGTATCAGCTAGCGATTGTGCTGCTGCTATCGTGTGGAAACTATCCCCTAATAAAATACAATGTGATACAGGGTTTCTATTTAATGCACTGCCTAGAAGCTCTAATGTTTCTATTGTATCATATCCAGGTAGCAGAGTGGCACTTGATTGCGAAAACGCTTTTTCAAGATGCAAATCAGCCACAATAAGTGTTTGGCTGTGTGCATGGTAACATGAGCCATCTGCATATAACCAAAAAAGCTGATTACAAAAAGTAATCTCAGCTTTGTCTAAATCACGATTAGACGCCAGATTAAGGCCGGCTTTTGGGGGCAGAAGATCCATATATTTAAATTTCTTTTATCTCATTGATAAGGTCATATTCTAATTCTTCTAACATTGTCTCAACTGCAGATGACATAACTGATTCTCGTCCCACTTCAAGTAGCAGAGGGATAGCAAGAGCTGATATTCTAGGTAAATCAACATGCGTAATCTTATTCTCAAACCGAATTAGAAGGTCTGAGAGCCTGCGGATATCTGTCAAACCTCTGGCGGAATCCTGCCGCGTTGCTTCAAGCAAAATATGATCTGGCTGATATTTTCTTAAAACATCATAAATAAGGTCTGAATTAATAGTTACTTGTTTTCCTGTTTTTTCTGTTCCGGGAATTTTTTTATCAATTAATCCTGAAATCGTGGCAACCTGTCTGAATGAGCGTTTCAGCATGGTTGATTCAGCCATCCATTCCTCTAATTCATCTCCTAATATGTCAGGGTTAAATAAGGGGGCAGGTTGATTTACTTTTTCAAGAGACCAAATAGCAATCGCATAATCTGTTGCAACAAAACCAAGTGGTTTTAGACTTGTCCTTTCCATGCGTCTGGTAAGAAGCATGCCAAGCGTTTGATGCGCATTTCGACCTTCAAATCCATAGGCGACAAGATAATGTCGCTCACCGCGTTGGAATGTTTCAACCAGCAAGCTATCGGTATCTGGCAGCTGTGAGTATGTTTGTTGAATTTCAAGCCATTCTCGCACTGGTTCTGGAAGAGATGGATGAATATCGGTTGATTGTAGAATATGTCTTACTGTTTCAGACATATCTGCTGTTAAGGGCAACCTGCCACCTGCATAGGCAGGCACTTTCGGCTCTTTTGCAATAGTAGGCTCAACAATGACCTGCATTTTTCTAATTTCCACAAAAGCCACGATTCGGCCTGCAAAAACAAAACTATCGCCTACCCGTAATGATTGGACAAAATACTCCTCTATTTCTCCCAAGGCTGGGCCGCGTGCAAATCTGATTTTTAATGTTGTCGTCTCTACAATCGTGCCTATATTCATACGCCATCTTGTAGCGACTCTGCGACTGGTTAGTCGGTATAATCCATCTATTCCTTTAACAATGCGGCGGAATTGCTCGTAATGCTCAAGCGCATAACCGCCTGTGCTCACAAACTCAAGAACTTGATTAAATATATCGCGTTCAAGAGAGCGGTAAGGCGGAGCTGTGCAAATTTGTTGATATAGCGCATCAGCATTAAAAGGCCCTGCAACTGCCCGACCAACTATATATTGTGCCAATACATCCAGACTGCCAGAATATTCCTCAAGCCTGTCAAGTCTTCCTTGACTTACATTCAGGCGAGCCGCAAAGGCTTCTATTACTTCGAATCTATTAGCAGGAACAATAATTGCTTTTGAGGGTACCCCAAGGCGGTGTCCTGCGCGTCCAATTCTTTGGATAAGGCGTGAGGTTCCTTTCGCAGCGCCTACCTGTATTACAAGGTCAATGTCAGCCCAATCGATACCCAAATCCAGTGAGGAGGTGGCCACAACAGCGTCTAAGGCACCCTCTGCCATAGCCTTTTCTACGTTTCGGCGCTGACGGGCATCAAGAGAGCCATGATGTAATCCGATATGCAGATTATCTTTATTTTCTCGCCATAATGACTGAAATAATAATTCCGCCTGTGCTCTGGTATTCACAAAAATAAGGCTCGTTTTATGAGCAGATATCATGTGATAAATATCACCAACCGCATAATTGGCAGAGTGTCCTGCAAACGGAATATCATTCTTATTTGGATGATAAATTTCGATATTAATTTTTTTATCTATGTTTGGGTTAATAATCGCTACTAAATCTGGGGTTGGTGATAGCCAGCACGCTAACTGGCTGGGATTAGCAACCGTAGCCGATAAGCCAATAAAGGCAGCATTAGGCGCGCAAACCCGAAGCGATGCGAGGGATAGCGACAAAAGATCCCCGCGTTTATTGCCAATAACAGTGTGAATTTCATCAATAATAACAGCAGATAATTTAGAGAAATAAAATGCTGCTTCTGGCCATGCGAGCATTAATTCAACTGATTCAGGGGTAGTAAGCAGTATATTTGGGGGTGCTGTTTTTTGCCTATTACGCTTTGTCTGACCTGTATCGCCAGTTCTTGTCTCACAACTGATTTCAAGCCCCATTTCAGCAATCGGTGTTTGCAGGTTTCTGTGAACATCAACTGCAAGTGCTTTTAAAGGGGATATATAAAGTGTGTGTAAAAATGGCTCAGTTCGATTTTCCGAGGCCTGTTTGCTAAGTTCAATCAGACTTGGCAGGAACCCAGATAGTGTTTTTCCAGAACCGGTAGGGGCAATTAGCAGACAAGAATTACCCTCTTTTAGGTGCGAGATTAGTGAGAGCTGATGCGGGTAGACACCCCAACCTTTAGATGAAAACCAATCTTGGAATTGCGTTGGTAAGTATGAGCTATCAGGGCTGTTTTCAGATTCTGTTTTGCTCATTTTAGTCATCACACCTAGATTTTGGCTTTTCATGCGCCTAGACTATATCAATATCCAGCCAGATAATCATATAGCAACCAATACCCAAAAAAGGATATCTCATGATAGATTTATATTATTGGCCAACCCCAAATGGACACAAGATAACCATTGCTCTTGAAGAGATGGGATTGCCCTATAGTTTACATTATGTAGATATATCGAAAGGCGACCAATTTAAACCTGAATTTTTGCGCTTTTCGCCTAATAACAAAATGCCTGCTATTATCGATCAAGATGGTATTGGCGGAATGCAAACCAGCATATTCGAATCAGGTGCTATTTTATTGTACCTATCTGGAAAAACAGGAAAATACATCCCCTCTGATATGAAAAGGCAGGTTTTAGTTTGGGAATGGTTGATGTGGCAAATGGCAGGTTTTGGTCCAATGCTTGGACAGGTGCATCACTTTAATCATTATGCGCCTGTAAAGATTGATTATGCGATAGAGCGTTATGTGAATGAGGCGAGCCGGTTATATGGGGTGCTTGATACTCAATTATCAAAGGGGGATTATGTAACGGGCGATGATTATACTATTGCGGATATGGCCATTCTGCCATGGACAAAAAGTTATGCACGCCAAGGCATTGATCTAGCAAAATTTCCAAATATTGCACGCTGGCGAGAGACATTACATAATAGAAAAGCAGTGCAAAAAGCCTATGAAATTGAAGCGGAAATTGGAGAGAAGAATAAAACAGATCTTCGAGAGTTAAGTGGCGAGGAATGGCAAAAATTATTTGGCACAACCAAGCCAAAATAATCCAATATTATAATTATCAAATGAGGTTGCACCAAGGCTGATGATAGATACAAGCTGGCTAAAAATCTCCAAACCTGGTTTATATGTTCCACCCGCATACGCCCATATAGACCCTGTAAGGGCTGTTGATACTGCAATTATAACACATGGACATGCCGACCATGCCCGCGCTGGTCATGGCCATGTTATTGCAACACCAGAAACCCTTGCCATAATGTCTGCGCGATATGGCGCTAACTTTGCAGCTCAGCAAACAGCGCTTCCCTATAATCAGCAATTGATGCTAGGGGATGTAAACGTGAAATTAATTCCCGCTGGTCATGTGCTTGGCTCTGCTCAGATTGTGCTTGAATATGCCAATACAAAGATAATTGCAGCGGGAGATTATAAAAGGCGAAGTGACCCCACATGCCGTCCCTTTCAGGTCGAGCACTGTGATGTATTTATTACAGAAGCTACTTTTGGATTGCCTGTTTTTGCGCATCCAGAGCCAGAGACGCAAATTAAAAAATTATTGGAGGTGCAGCATTTGTTTCCCGAGCGCTCAATTATAATTGGGGCCTATTCTCTTGGGAAGGCACAGCGCTTAATCGCTTTATTGCGCGAGGCAGGGTACGATGAGACAATTTTCATTCATGGCGCGATGAAAAAACTATGTGAGTTATATATATCATTTGGAATTGAGCTTGGAAGTTTGCAGACAACACCAATTGGCAAAATCGATAACCAACAAATCTCACTTGCTGGCAAGTTTATATTGGCACCACCCTCAGCAATGGGAACAAAATGGGCACAGCGATTAAGCGACCCTCTGGTGGTTTCTGCCTCAGGCTGGATGCAGGTAAGACAACGTGCAAAACAAGGCGGTGTTGAGCTCCCTCTTGTGATATCTGATCATGCTGATTGGAATGATATATTACGCACCATAAAAGAGGTAAACGCATCTGAGATTTGGGTAACACATGGCAGAGAGGATGCTCTTATTCATGCCTGTTCTCAAATGGGTTTATCTGCCAAGGCACTCTCCCTTATCGGATATGAGGATGAGAGCGAATGAGGGTTTTTGCCAATTTACTTCAGTCATTACTATATGCCCCTCAACGTTTGGTAAAACAGGCCTATCTAGTCGAGTTTATAAGAAACACGCCTGACCCGGATAGAGGATATGCCCTATCTGCCCTTACCGGGGAGTTATCTATTCAAGGCGTGAAAGCAGGTCTTATTCGCCAGATTGCCTATGAGAGGTGTGATAGTGTTTTATTTGATTTATCCTATGATTTTGTGGGTGATTTGGCAGAAACGGTTGCACTTATCTGGCCCCAGAATGATAATCTTTACGCAGAAATAAGCGTAAGTGAAATCATCACCAAACTTAAGACGGTATCCAGAATAGATGCTCGTATAGTATTAAAACAATGGCTTGATCAAATGCCTGAAGCCCAAAGATGGGCCTTATTAAAGCTACTGACAGGCGGGTTGAGGGTTGGGGTCTCTGCCCGTATGGTTCGGCTTGCATTAGCACAAGCCTATCAAACTGATGTCAATGACATAGAGCAGATTTGGCCCTTGATTGAGCCTCCTTACGCAGAACTTTTTAACTGGTTAGAAGGAAGTGCAGACAAGCCAGATGCAGCAGGACGCGCGGTGTTCCGTCCGATGATGCTTGCGCATCCGCTTTTGGAGCCTGAAATAGAGCGATTGGATTTTACCTCATTTCAGGCAGAGTGGAAATGGGATGGTGCTCGAATTCAATTGGTATCTGGAACCGATGGGGTGCGCCTGTTTTCAAGGTCAGGAGATGATATATCAAGCACCTTTCCTGAAATCGCAAAACCTCTTTCATGGAAGGGGGTGATTGATGGCGAATTGCTAGCGGGCACCCCAGATCAGCTTGGAAGTTTCCAGCAATTACAGCTAAGACTTAACCGCAAAAAACCATCCTCTAAATTAATGTCAGAGAACCCCGTTTTTGTGAGAGTTTATGATATCCTTATCGACGGGGATAGCGATCTGCGAGACAATAGCCTAGAGCACCGAAGGGCGCTTCTAGAAGCTCAGATGAAATCTGGACTTAATGTTGCGTATCTTGATTTGTCTGAGATATTAGCAGAAGCCAGCTTTGCTAATTTACAAATTTGGCGCGAGCAATGCCGGGCTGGCGGGCTGATTGAAGGGGTGATGCTTAAACATAAAACAAGTAGCTATCAGGCAGGGCGCATAAAAGGGAGTTGGTATAAATGGAAGCGGGATCCGCTAACAGCTGATTTGGTGATTTTATATGCTCAAAGAGGACATGGTAGGCGCTCCTCATTTTTTTCTGATTTCACGCTTGGTGCTTGGGCCGAAGACAGCAAGACTGACAACAAGACTGGCACCCAGACTGGCACCCAGACTGGCACCAAGACTGGTACAGCTACTCTGCTGCCCGTTGCAAAAGCTTATTCTGGCTTTAGTGATGATGAGCTTAAAATGCTAGATAAATTTGTAAGAGAACATATCGTCCAAAAATTTGGTCCAGTACGGGAAGTTGAAAAAACATTAGTGGTAGAAATAGCGTTTGATTCTGTTCAGCGTTCCAAACGTCATAAATCCGGCATTGCAACCAGATTTCCAAGATTTAAAGCAATTCGCTGGGATAAGCCTGCCAATGAAGCAAATTCGGTCTCTGACCTTATCGCAATGATAGATATCTAAACATAAAGCTAGGCGCGTGTTTGAGATTCCTTTTTATGACGCTTGCACCTCTCTGAGCAGTAAATCACATTCTCCCAGTCTTTTGACCATTTTTTGCGCCATATAAAGGGTTTCTCGCATGTAGGGCATTGCTTTTCGGGAAGCTCGGATTTCTTTCTCATTTTAGCCATTACACCGACACCTATATAAGCTACATAATGCTTTAAAAACTTTGATAGCGCTTCATTAAGATGGAATAGAATCACCTTGATAGCGCAATGTGCATTCGCCTGTGATTAATTGTGTAAACAAAGACTCTTTGCATTTAGTCCAAGACATATCAGCCATTCCGCTCATATCTCGCCAAATAAAGGCTAGTACAAACAAGCTCATTAATAGCACCAACAGCCATCTTAAATCCATTTTATCTCCTGTTTCTAAATAAGGTTCGTTTTCAAGAGCGGTTCTGCTTCGATATATTTTTATTCTATCAATGCTTCATCCCAATCTGTAATATGATCCAACAGGTCATCTTCATTTTCAAGATCTGTTTCAGGAATTACGCGTCCTGCAACTGAATTTCCAGTCTCATGGGTGCTGGTTTTAAGGCCTGTAATTAATGGATGCCAGTCAGGCAGGTCTAATCCATTATGAATAAGTTTATAAGAGCAACTATCTGGCATCCAGCTTAGCGGCGCCAAGTTTGAGGGCGATAATATAATGCAATCAGGCACAATCGATTTGCGGTTTTCGTACTGGCTACATTGTGCTGTCGCGCAATTAAGTAATTTACAACTCACATCTGTATAAAATGTGTGCTCGGTATCTACATCCTGAAGTTTTAAAACACAGCATTTACCACACCCATCACATAATGATTCCCATTCCAGATGGCTCATTTCTGATAGTGATTTTTCTTTCCAGAAAACAGACTTATCCATAATGGGGGTATCCTTCATTTTATACAGAAATATATCTTGCCTAGATAATTTCTTTTGGTGTTGTAGCCGTTGTCCGTTTACGTGTCAGCCCTATCACTATAAAATGTTTACATGACAAAACAACTCAAACAACCAGTGCCAGTTTACAGAATGCCAGAACCAGATGCAAAGATTACGGATGGTGTGCTTCGCTCTGGTACATTTGGGGATATTTATTTTTCTGCAGAAAATGGCCTTGCCGAGACACGACACGTATTTATTGATGGCACGAATTTAGAAAACCGAATTAAATCACACGCTCATCTGGTGATTGCAGAGACAGGTTTTGGTACCGGTTTAAATTTCCTTGCTGTATTAGATTTATTGGAAAAATCAGATTCAGATTGCAGGATAGATTATATTAGTTTTGAAGCCTATCCATTAGATGCAACTACTGCATTTGAGGCCAGAAAACCATTTGCAGAGTTACACAATAATAGCGCCCAATTAAAAGAAGTTTGGCCCGAGCGCTGGGCATGTGCGCATCATCGATTATTTCTTCAGGATAGAGTTCATTTGCACGTGCATTTTTCGGATGCGCTTACGGCGATGAAGCAGCTTGATTTCAAGGCTGATGTCTGGTTTTTAGACGGATTTTCACCTTCAAAAAATACAGAATTATGGTCTGAAGAACTCTTTTTACAAATAGCACGATTATCTGCGCAAAACGCAACTATTTCAAGCTTTTCAGTGGCTGCATTGGTAAAAGAAGGACTAACAAAAGCAGGATTTAAGATTGAAAAGAAAAAGGGTTTTGGCAAGAAAAGAGAAATGCTGACAGCTCGGTATAACACTATTTCTGCAGCACCAAGAAATCTGAGTTCAGAAAAAAACGTTATTATCATTGGGGCAGGTATAGCAGGGGCTAGCATTGCACATGGCCTGCGCGCAACCAATATCCCGCATATTATTTTAGAATCAGCAGATAGGATTGCAAGCGGCTCATCAGGCAATCCAGCCGGGCTACAAACGCCCCAGCTAATGGCAGCACCGCATCCCTCCATGCAGATGTCACTTGCTTGTTTTTCCTATGCAAGGCAACTTGCGCTTACACAAGATGTTGTTTTAGATAAGGGGATTATCAGCCTGCATCATCCAGAGAAGCAAGGCATGCGGCAGAAAAAAATGGCGGGTCAGGAATGGCCTGAAGATCTTGTAAAGGCGGCAAGTGCGCATCAGCTCACACAAAATGCCAATCTTGAACTTCAAACAGAGGGCTTTATTCAGTCAGCAGGACAGCTCATAGACCCATCAAAGCTAACCTATCAGTTGCTTGATAAAAGTGAGGTTAAAACGGGTATAACCATAACAGCCCTGTCCAAAAAACAAGGGATTTGGGAGCTTAGAACGTCAAATGGAAGCATCCATACGGCAACTGATATTGTTTTGGCTATGGGCTCAGCTCTGCCTCAATTTTTAGAGCGATTCAGCCTTCCCTCGCTGAAATTGCAAGTCACTTCCGGTCAGTTAAGCTTTCTTCCCAGCAATACAAAGCTAAGCACGCTTGAATGCAGTCTGCAGTATGGCGGCTATGTAACGCCGATGATAGAGGGTATTCAGGCTTTAGGCGCAAGCTTTGATTTATCAGGCACAATGCAGCTCACAAAAAAAGCGCATCTACATAATATAAGCCTACTGCCAACAGAATTACAAAAGCTTTTGCCAGATAGCCTTGAATTAACAGGCAGGGTCTCACGGCGTCTTGCAAGTCAGGATAGAGGGCCATTAATAGGCGACTGGCATGATACTATCCATCTGTTTAGTGCGCTTGGCTCGCGCGGGCTTACCAATGCCCCCTTATTAGGCTTGGTTCTAGCCAGAAAAATTGCAAATAGACCATCTGGATTAGATAGAGATATAATGCGTATTATCGATCCGCATCGATTTTCAATAAGAGCTACAAGAACTAACTATCGACGTTAATGTGACGCCGATTTTTTTTATGAAGAAATGTAGTCTCGCGCCTTAACAAGCTCGCCATGATAGGGGCAATCATCGCGCATTAATGCAACGAACGCAGGTGCAATATCTTCTGGTGTTGGAAGTGTCAACGGGTCTTCACCAGGAAATGCTGCTGCTCTCATTCCTGTTCGTGTGCCTCCAGGGTCAATCATATTGATTTTCATCGCTGTCTGCTCACTCTCAGCTGCCCAAGCTCTGCCCATTGCCTCCACTCCTGCTTTGGAAACCGCATAGGCTCCCCAATAAGGGCGATGTCCAACTGCAGCAGCAGAAGACATTAGGATTACACGGCCAGCGGCAGAAGCGCGCAGTAAGGCATCAAAATTTCGTATTTGATGCCAAACCGCGGTTAGATTTACATTTATGGTTTCGTCCCAAGCCTTTGGCTCTATATGAGGCATTGGGGACATCTGGCCAAGTTGACCTGCATTTGCAATAAAGCCGTCAAGCCTTCCCCATTTATCGTGAATAGCCTTTGCCAGTCTTGGAAGCGCTGGCAGATCTGTTGAATCCAGTTCTACAATTGTTGATTTGCTTCCGACATTTTTAATGTCATCATCAACCTCTTCTAATGCGCCAGTGGTTCTGCCTGTGATAATTAATTCAGCACCTGCGCTAGCGCATGCGATAGCAGCAGCGCGGCCAATTCCGCGGCTTGCCCCCGTAAGCAATATAATTTTTCCGTTAAGAGGTTTATCATCTGTCATTATTCTTACTCCCTGAAATAAAATTCCGACTAGGTGCTATTGGGTAATCACCTGTAAAACACGCATCACAATATTGCGGCGCGTCCTTATCACGGCTGTGCTCGCCCATAGCTCTGTACAATCCATCAATTGAAATAAACGCAAGACTATCTGCTTCAATTTCGTCTCGAATTTCTTCCAAGCTATGCTGAGCCGCTATTAGATTTGCTTTATCAGGAGTATCTACCCCATAAAAACAGGGGTTTATTGTGGGTGGGCTTGCAATGCGCATATGCACTGATTTGGCACCTGCCTCGCGCATCATTTTAACGATTTTACGAGAGGTCGTTCCCCTCACGATTGAATCATCTACTAAAATGATATCCTTGCCTGAAATAATTTCTGAATTGGCATTATGCTTCATCATTACGCTAGAAGAGCGGGCATCTTGAGATGGCTGAATGAATGTTCTTCCAACATAATGGTTGCGAATAATGCCAAATTCAAACGTAATTCCAGATTGCTGTGCATATCCAAGCGCTGCTGGAACGCCTGAATCAGGAACAGGGATTACCAAGTCAGCTGAAATATCTGATTCGCGGGCTAATTCTGCGCCTATCATTTTACGGGCATTATAAACAGACTTTTTCTCAATCACAGAATCTGGGCGAGAGAAATAGATATATTCAAAAATACAAAAGCGGCTTTTCACACGCTCTGAGATACGCAAAGACGTAACGCCATTTTGGTCAATCAAAACCATCTCACCAGGGTCAATATCTCTTATATAGCTGGCACCAATAATATCTAGGGCACATGTCTCTGAGGTAAGAATATAGGAATGATTGATTTTGCCCAGAATTAAGGGGCGCACCCCAAGCGGGTCTCGCACGCCGATTAGCATATCATCAATCAGGGCAACCAGCGCATATGCGCCTTCAATTTGAAGCAACGCTTCTTTTATACGCTCTTCAGGCTTACTTCGTCTTGATCTAGCTACAAGATGGATTATGGCTTCTGTATCTGTGGTTGACTGAAACAGGCTGCCAGTATCAACAAGAGAGCGTCTAACGCGTTCTGCATTGGTAAGATTGCCATTATGGGCTATTGCAAACTCCCCAAAGGCAAGCTCTGTTAAAAAGGGCTGAATATTACGAATCTCCGATTGTCCAGTAGTGGAATAGCGGTTATGGCCAATGGCAGCATGACCTGCTAATTCATCCATCTGCATAGAAGAAGCATTAAAGTTTTCGCTGACGTGACCAAGCCCGCGCTTTGCATGAAAGTGATTGCCATCAAAGGTAACCATGCCTGTGGCCTCTTGCCCTCGATGTTGAAGTGCGTGAAGGCCAAGTGCGGTTAGCAAATGCGCTTCAGAAGAGCCAAAAACGCCAAAAACGGCACATTCCTCTGATAATTTATCATCTAATGTATCATCCTCAAACGGATGCGTACTAATCTTACTCATCCTTAATCCACAGCTCTTTCTTGTAGGGTTACGGCAACAGGATTTTTAGCTGCCTGCGCATCGCCAGCAACTACCACGCCGGAGCGCTTTTGATTAGCGGTGTCTGCCAAGGGCTGTTCTTGTGCTGCTGCATTTGAGCTGTCACTTTCAATAGTTGGGATTGATAAATCATCAAATTGATTTTGAATGGAATTAGGTAGTAGGGGCTTAGTAAGATTGATAATAATAAGAGAGAAGCGCGCTGTGTTTGATTCACGTACCACATTAGGGGTCTGTTTTTCACCGCCAAAAAGAAACACCAGCACCAAATAACATAGAACAATAATAACCGCGCCTCTTGCAAGGCCAAAAAACACACCCATACCACCATCAAGTGCGCCTAATCCTGCACGAGATAAGCTAGGGGAGACTACGCTTGCAAACACATACCAAACAATGAACGCAGCAAAAAACGGGATTATCCATGAAATTGGGGTGATGATGCTGCTAACAGAAATAAAGCTATCGAGTAGGGGGATTAATACAGGCGATGATAATTTGGCAATGAAGATAGCAACAAACCATCCCACCAAGCCTAGAAATTCGCGTGTCATACCACGAATGGTTGATAGCATGGCAGATATAAACAGAATCGCAATAGCGAGATAGTCGACATAATTTAGGCTGGTGAATTCCATTAACTTCCGGCTTTAAGGCTGGTTTTTAGAGTTAGCGACATCATAATCACGATATCCCGCCAAGAATGTCAATGAGTTCAGATAAATTTTCTGCATAAGATAATTCAAGGCCAAGTTTGACGTTAGTGCGTTTTCTTGGTTTTGGCAGATAAGCTCTCTCAAACCCAAGTTTTTCTGCTTCTTTGAGACGCTGTTCTGCTTGCGATACCTGTCTGATTTCAGCAGATAGGGCAACCTCTCCAAAAAATACGGATCTGCTTGGCAATGGGCGGGTTGTTACCGATGAAATGAGCGCAGCCGCAACGGCAAGGTCGGCTGCTGGCTCCTGAATTTTCATACCGCCAGCTACATTCAGAAAAATATCGCGCCCAGATAAAGGCAGCCCGCATCTCGCCTCAAGCACAGCTGTTAACATAGCAAGCCTGCTAGACTCCCAGCCCACAACATTTCTGCGCGGGCTTGCAAGGGAAGAGGGCGCAACAAGTGCTTCAATTTCAACCAATAAAGGCCTGCTTCCTTCAATGCCAGCGAATACCGCAGTACCTGCAACCTCGTGTGTTCTCTCAGCCAGAAATAATTCTGATGGATTGGATATTTGCTGTAATCCAGCTGCAGTCATCTCAAAAACGCCTATTTCGTCGGTGGCGCCAAACCTATTTTTAATACCGCGCAAAATTCGGAAATGGTGGCTTCTATCTCCTTCAAAATGAAGAACAGAATCCACCATATGTTCCAGCACACGTGGCCCAGCAATCGCCCCATCTTTGGTAACATGCCCAACAAATATAAGGGCCGTATCATTTGCTTTTGCGGCCTGAATTAATTCTTGTGCAGAGGCGCGAACCTGACTTACCGTACCAGGGCTTGAATCTAAGGCTGGAAGATACATGGTTTGTATCGAATCAATGATTAAAAGCTCAAGCTCAGGACTTCTTCTTATGGTCTCTGCTATATCACTTGCATTTGTTGCGGTTGCAATACCGATTTGTGAATCTTTAAGGCCAAGTCTTTGTCCGCGGAGCCTGACTTGGTCTGCTGATTCCTCACCTGTTATATAGACTGTTTGTGTCTTATTGTGGGAGAGTTTACAGGCTAGTTGTAACAATAGCGTTGATTTACCAATTCCAGGATCCCCGCCTATCAAAAGAATTGAGCCTGGGACAATGCCGCCGCCAGTAACTCTATCAAATTCGGATATCCCAGATAACATGCGCACTAAACCTTGCTTTGAGCTTTCTTGTTCAAGTGTGCTAAATTCAATTTTTCGACCTGATTTTGCAGATTTTGCAAGGCCGGGTCTGCTGCTTATCTGTTCTTCAACAATACTATTCCAGGCACTGCAAGCCTCGCATCTTCCTGCCCATTTTGGCGTAACAGAACCACATTGCTGACAGTGATATTGGGTATTTTTGGCCATTAAACAGGCATTTCAGAATGTTGAGCCACATTGGTATCAGGTGGATTTGATGTTAAGGGGCCATAAGCTTTGCCATTAACAAATTGGTCAACTTCTGCAATGCCCGTATCATGCATGTCGGCAACCGGACCGCACCAGATGATTTGTCCTTGATGTATCATTGCAACTGTATCTGCAATTTGGCGAACAGATGCCATATCATGCGAAATGGTAAGGGTGGTTGCGCCAAGCCTGTTGACCGAATTTAAAATTAAATCATTAATAACCCCCGACGTTATGGGATCTAAGCCTGATGTCGGCTCATCAAATAGCAGTATTTCTGGCTTATCCGCTATCGCTCTTGCTATTGCGGCTCTTTTTTGCATGCCACCTGATAATTCAGCTGGAAATAAATCAAGAACATGAGGTGCAAGACCAAGCTGGTTTATAATATCGCCTGCGATTTCGCGTGCTATTTTTTTGCTTAATTTTTCTTTTTGGCGCAATCTGAAGGTCACATTCTCCCAGATAGGAAGCGAGTCAAAAAGAGCGCCAAACTGGAATGTCATGCCAAAACGCCTCAACAATGCCTCGTTTTCAGCCCGGCTTTGGCCGATGGTTTCATGCCCATCTACCTTGATAGACCCTGAATCAGCAGAAACAAGTCCAATAAGACATTTTAAGGCAACAGATTTTCCGCATCCTGACGTGCCAATCAGACATAGCGATTCGCCTTTTCTAATAGATAAATTAAACCCAGTTAAAACCTGATTAGTCCCAAATTGTTTTTTGAGATTTGAGATTTCTATTTTAACAGCTTGTGTCTTATTTTCGCTCATTATGATTATCCAAAGAACAGGGCTGTTACGGTATAGTTAGCAATTAAAATCAAGATAGAAGCAGACACAACCGCATTTGTGGTTGCTTTGCCAACACCTTCTGCGCCGCGACCAGAATAATAGCCATGATAGCATCCCATTAAGGTGATGATAAAGCCAAATATAGCGGCTTTTACAAGTCCAATAAAAACATCTTCAAATTCAAGAAATTCTAGGGTTTTCGATAAATAAACAGAAGCATTAAAATCAAGGTTGTACACCCCAACCAGATAACCGCCAAACACGCCAATTATATCACCTATCAGCACCAGAATAGGAAGACAAACTATTCCAGCTATGATGCGTGGGCCAACAAGATATTGCATAGGCCGTGTAGATAAGGTGTCTAATGCATCAATCTGGTCAGTAACCCGCATGGTTCCGATTTCAGCAGCGATTGAAGCACCAACTCTGCCAGCAACCATTAATCCTGCTAATACTGGCCCAAGTTCGCGTGTGATTGACAGTACGACAACTGTTGCCACTGTATCTTCTGCTGAAAAGCGCGCAAAACCAGTGTAACTCTGAAGAGCCAGCACCATGCCAGAGAATAAGGTAGTAAGGCCAACCACAGGCAAAGAATAATAGCCAATATCAACCATCTGTCGTACTATTTGCCGCCCATAAAAGGGCGGTACTAGCACCCAGCGAAGGGCAATAGCCGTAAATAGCACGATACCGCCTATCATACGCGACAATGCTAAAACACTTGCGCCAAGTGATTGAACAAAACCTATCATGAATGCCCTCAGCTACCTTTGTTATGACCCTCATCTTGTACCATGCAACAAGAATTAAAATCTAGATAATAACCTATTCTTCATAAACTCGTTTCGGTCTTGTTCCAAGGCTTGTGAGAATCTCATAGCTAATAGTTGATATATCACAGGCCATATCAGCGGCTGTATAATGCGCACCAAGTAGGCAGACTTGCGAGATGTTTGCTAATTTTGTTTCTGGAATATGACTTACATCAATCACAAGGCTATCCATAGAAATCCGTCCAACATTGTTGCATATATAACCTGCAACATTGATTTTTCCAATCTGTTGGAGCGAGCGTCTATACCCATCTGCATAACCAGCACCAATGGTTGCGATGCGCATAGGGGTGCTTGCGGTAAAATCAGCGCCATAGCCAATTTGCTCGCCAGCATTAATAAATCGAACTTGCAGAATAGGGGCTGTCCATTTCAATATGGGCTTGCATCCAAACTCAGCAATAGGATTATCGCTATAGCCATAAAGTGCAATGCCTGGACGTGTGATATCAAAATGAAATTTGTCTGAAAGCAGAATACCGTGACTTGCAGATAAAGAGCGAGGCAGGCGGGCAAATTGGGTGCTCATCTGCGTAAAACGCGCATGATGTTGCTCATTGGTGTGATGCGAGGGATTATCAGAGGATGATAAATGGCTCATGACAGCTCTAATATCTAGCCCGCTTAAGCTAACTGACTTGTTCCCAATAGATAAAGAGGATAATTCAGCCTCAGATATTCCAAGCCGGTTCATCCCTGTATCTAATTGTATCCAGACAGGCACGTTTTCGCCTGATTTGTGAGCGAATTTATTTGCATCTTCTATCTCTGATAATTGTTTTAATGCAGGGATGAGATTATAGGCGCGATAATCTGCTAGCCCGCCATCTTGCAAGCCATCAAAGCAAATAATCTCAGCCAATTCAGAAGCGTTATTGTCAGATGCTAGAATAGAGCGAAGCGCAATGGCCTCTTCTAATCTTGCAACGCAAAAGATACGGCAGCCAGCCTCAAAAAGGCTTGTGGCAACAGCCTGCATTCCATGCCCATATGCATTGGCTTTTACAACGCTTGCAGTTCGACAATGGCGATGTGTTTTGGCATCAAGCCACTTCCAGTTGCGCTTTAGTTGCGTAAGATCAATATGAAATTTCGTTGAATTATTAGACACAAGTTAATTCCCGTTAAATAAATCCTTCGAGATAGAGTTAAATTGTGGTGTTTTTTTGCAGAGATAGCTATTAAAAATTATCGGGAAGCTGTTCTGGCATTATGGGGTCGTGAAATCTAGTTAGACGGCCTTCAAATTGAACTGTTACGGTTCCAACAGGTCCATGTCGTTGCTTGGCAATTTGTATTTCGGCAAGACCAGCTGCTTTCTCTAGTCTTTTTGCCCAATTATCATAGCGCTCATTATATTTCTCAGTAGTCTCATTATCTTTTCGCTCAGGCTCACTCTTTGATAGGTAATATTCCTCACGATACACAAACATCACAACATCAGAATCCTGTTCAATAGAACCAGATTCACGTAAATCAGCAAGATTAGGGCGTTTATCCTCTCTCTGCTCTACTGCGCGTGATAATTGGGATAAAGCCAAAACAGGAATATCCAGCTCTTTGGCAAGTGCTTTCAAGGAACGGGTAATATTTGAGATTTCCTGAACTCTGTTTTCTGGCTTGATACCGATTTGAGCTTGTAAAAGCTGCAGATAATCCACCACAATAAGCCCAAGTCCAGAGGTGCGTTTCATGCGTCTTGCGCGGCTGGCAAGCTGGCTAATAGATAATGCAGGCGTATCATCTATAAAAAACGGCGCCGAATTTATTTCACGATTAGCGTCAACCAGTTGGCTAAATTCATCTGTTTTTAACTTGCCACGTCTGATCTTCTCAGAATCAAGTTCCGAGCGTTCAGACAAAATTCTAAGTCCAAGTTGTTCTGCTGACATCTCAAGCGAGAAAAAAGCAACAGGCGCCGCATGCTCGCCTGTTCTGGTTGTGGTTGCCGCATGAAAGGCAATATTTGTTGCAAGGGCTGTTTTACCCATTCCAGGGCGTCCTGCAAGAATTATCAAATCTGATTTATGCATTCCGCCTAATAGATTGTTAAGTCCAGTAAGCCCAGTTGATAAACCAGATAAGTGCCCATCAGAATTAGCAGCTATTTCTGCTTGTCTGATGGTTTCTGTTAAAACAGATAAAAATGGGCGAAGACCAGATTCAGCAACATCCTTCTCTGCCAGATTAAACAAATATTGTTCAGCAGCCTCTATTTGACGAAAGGCTGAATTATCAATATCTGGCTGGCTTGCATCTCTTATAACCGTATCGGAAATGCGTATAAGTTCTCGTCTTAAATAATTATTATGAATAAGCTGCGCATAATCTGGTGCATCTGATATTGAAATGACCCCGTCAATCAAATCCCCTAGATAGCTATCAACATCCTCCTCCAAAATAGTAGCATCGGAGGTAATCATTGCCTTAAGCGTTACATGATTGGCAACCTGACCTCGCATAATAAGTTTAGAGGCAGACGCAAATATTTTTCCATGTAGAGGGTCGAAAAAATGTTCTGGGCGCAACAAATCATTGGTTTTATCAAAAACCTGATTATCATAAAGCAACGCTCCAAGATAATTTTGCTCTGCTGCGATATTATTTGGTAGCTCACGAATTGCACCAGCACTTGAATCGGCTCGCGGAAATAAGGCTACAGTTTGTTCAGATTTATTATCACTCATTTAACAAGCCTATACCTATTCTGATCTCTTTTCTAGTTGTGGATAACGAGGATAACAGGGATAAGTCGAAAAAAAATACCAGCCTTTTATAAAAGGCTGGTATAATTGCGTCTTGCTACATTTTGCGAAAATAATATGCTTGGCGCTTTATATTCACTCATGCGCCAAAAACTGCATTATTCGCTGTTTGCTTCCTCAGCTTCTGGCGTATCAGCTTCTGCTGATTCTACTTCAGTCGCATCACTAGCTGCTGCTATTTCTGGTGCCGCTTCTACACGCTCATCTTCATCGTCTTCATCAAGATTTGAGATAACTGCTTTTCCTGATTCTAGCTGTGTTTTTGCTTCTTCAAGAGAGCGCGCCACATTTACTACAATCTGCTTTGTTACTTCTGCATGAAGCGTGAGTTTTAGGGTAAACAGGCCAAGATTCTTAATGGCAGATTCCATTGTAACCTGCCTTTTGTCAACTTCGTGACCTGCTTGCGATACTGCCTCTGCAATATCACGAGCGGTAACAGAGCCATAAAGCTGCCCCATCTCAGATGCGGCGCGAACCAAATTAACAGAGAGATCACCGATAGATTCGGATAGCATTTCAGCTTGTTTTTTAGCATCCGCATTGCGTTCCTCAATTGCGGAGCGCTCTGCTTCAAATTTTGCCATATTCTGTTTATTGGCACGTAATGCTTTTCCGCGCGGCAATAAATAATTTCTGGCATAGCCTGGCTTTACATTTACAACATCACCAATTTGGCCAAGTTTTTCAACGCGTTCTAAAAGTACGATTTCCATTATTTAAACTCCTACTAGACAGATGCGTAAGGCATTAGAGCCAAAAAGCGCGCACGTTTAATTGCAGTTGATAGCTCACGCTGTTTTTTGGCAGAAACGGCCGAAATTCTTGACGGTACAATTTTACCACGCTCAGATGTAAATCTAGTGAGTAATTTTACATCCTTATAATCAATTTTCGGTGCGTTAGGACCAGAAAATGGGCAGGATTTGCGACGTCTATTCTGTGGGCGACGAACCGCTTCTCTTGTGATTTCTAATTGTGTCATCTTTAAGCTCCTTCAGCGACGCTAACATTAGCGGTTTCTGTATTTTGTGCTGGCTCACGGCGCTCCCCTCTATCAGGGCGCGGGCTATCAGAGCGTGGTCGCTCTGAGCGCTCTGGCTTGACTTGCATCATTACAGACGGGCCCTCATCTACCGCTTCGATAGATATTGTCATAAAGCGCAGAATATCTTCGTTCAGACCCATAATACGCTCAAACTCAGCAAGCGTTGCAGGCTCTGTTTCGATGTTTAATAGCACATAATGGCCTTTTCGGTTCTTTTTAATCCGATAGGCAAGGGATCTCAGACCCCAATATTCACGTTTTTGGATTGAGCCGCCATCATTTTCAATGATAGCACAAAATTCGTTTAATAACTCTTCAACATGTCCAGAAGACACATCTTGGCGTGCAATAATCACGCATTCATATAGCCTCATAATTCTCTCCTTATGGCTAATCGTCACTATTTTTTGTTTTTGTGACAAGCCAGCACCGCTGCTGGCAAGGGAGTGTGATTAAAATGGATTTACACATTAATCATACGGAATTGTCGAGGTTATGCATTAATTTGTAAGGATTTGCAAGATAGCAGTTAAAAAAATGCACTTCACCATATATAGCAAATGAGGTACACCGATTTTTAACCATAGAATGACGGTATACCGTAACGATACAATTAGGAAGAAAAACATGAATTCACCTGTTGCATTTTTATTTCCAGGTCAAGGCTCACAAATAGTGGGGATGGGCGCAGAACTTGCCGCTCAAAGCCCGTCAGCAAAAGCGGTGTTTGAACAGGTCAATGACGCAATTTCAGAGGATTTGTTTTCTATTATGAAAGAGGGTCCTGCCGAAATACTTCAACTGACACGAAATGCACAACCCGCGATTTTTGCAAGCTCTCTTGCTGTGATTGCAGCGATTGAAGAACGCTTTGGCAATATTGAAAATCACGCCTCGTTTGTGGCTGGTCATTCGCTTGGGGAATATTCAGCCCTTGCGGCATCTAAATCGATAGAAATTTCCAGAGCAGCGCACCTACTTCGGCTGAGAGGCGATGCAATGCAATCTGCAACCCCTGTTGGAACAGGCGCTATGGCGGCTATTCTGGGTGCTGATATAAATCAAATAGATGAGCTGATAACAACATTAAATTTTAAAAAACAAGGCTATGTAGTGCAAATTGCGAATGATAATTCGCCAGGACAAATAGTGGTAAGCGGTCATAAACAAGCGGTTGAAGATCTATGCGAGTTGGCAAAACAAGCTGGGATAAAAAGAAGTCTTATGCTACCTGTTAGCGCGCCATTCCATTGCGATTTGATGGCTCCAGCCGCTGATATAATGTCTGAGCATTTGGCTGAAAGTGAATTTAGAACACCGCAGCTAGAGGTTTTTTGCAATGTCACAGCGATGCCTGAGGGAAATGTTCAACAACTTCGATTAAATTTAGTGAGCCAAGTTACAGCCAGAGTTCGATGGCGAGAGACATTGTTAAATTTAGCGGAACAGGGGGTTACAGATTTTGTTGAAATTGGAACTGGCAAAGTGCTGTCTGGGCTTGTAAAGCGCACTGTTCCAGATGTGAAAACCACCTCCCTTCAATCCTTTGAAGATATCACGGCGTATTTTTCTTAACCTATCTGTTTAATTATTATAAATCTGGTGGCATGGCCAAGTTATGCCCAAAAATAACCCCCCAAAAAAAATAAGGATGTTCATATGTTTAACTTAAGTGGAAAAACAGCTCTTGTAACTGGCGCAAGTGGCGGTATTGGTAGCGCTATTGCAACTCTGCTACATGCTCAAGGGGCGCATGTTGTATTGCATGGTACCCGCGCAGAAAAGCTACTCGCATTATCAAAGCGATTAGGCACAAACAACTCGGTAGTAACAGCTGATCTCAGTGATTTAGATGCGGTAGGCAATCTTATTGCTGATGCTAGCAAGGCATCTGGCGCGCCTATTGATATTCTTGTGAATAATGCTGGATTTGCAATTGATGGGTTGTTGATGCGAATGAAAATTCAAGATTGGCAATCGGTGCTAGATGTAAATCTCACCGCAAATATGGTGTTATGCAAAACAGCAATGCGTTCAATGATGAAAGCTAAATGGGGCAGGATTATCTCAATTTCTTCTATTGTAGGGGTAACGGGTAATCCAGGGCAGACTAATTATGCCGCATCAAAAGCAGGCGTTATTGGATTTAGTAAATCACTTGCTCAAGAAGTAGCCAGCAGAGGTATTACGGTAAATATGGTTGCGCCTGGTTTTATTGAAACGCCGATGACAGATTCTCTTGATGAAAAACAAAAAGATAATTTACTGGCTCAGGTGCCTGTTGGCAGATTAGGTACTGCTGATGAGGTGGCATCTGCTGTATTGTTTTTAGCAAGTTCAGAGGCAAGTTATTTAACAGGTGCTACATTGCATGTGAATGGCGGGATGGCAATGTTGTAAGGAAAGCGATTGTGAAAACAGACACTAGCCTGATATAAAAAACTGTGCTAAACCACGCCAAATTATGAATGATCATGCCTATTATGGGCATTTAGATAGGGGATTATAATGAGTGATATTTCTGATCGCGTAAAAGCTATAGTTGTTGAGCATCTCGGTGTAGAAGATTCAAAAGTGATTGATGGTGCATCTTTCATAGATGATTTAGGAGCAGATAGTCTGGATACTGTTGAATTGGTTATGGCATTTGAAGAAGAATTCGAAGTCGAAATCCCTGATGATGCGGCAGAAAAAATACAGACTGTTAAAGATGCGGTAGACTTCCTTGAGAGTGCTGCCTAATCTAGCTTTGCGAAAAATTAGCCTGCCCACCGATTATCGAGCGTTCAGGCTAATCCTTCAAGGAGTTTAAAAAATGCGTCGTGTTGTAATTACTGGCATTGGTATGGTAACGCCCTTGGGACAGGGGGTTGCCTCTAACTGGCAAGATTTGCTAGCTGGAAAATCCGGTATATCGAAAATTAAATCCTTCGATGTGTCTGACATTTCATGTCAGATAGCGGGTTCTGTTCCCAATAAGGACGAGCCAAACGGCCTTGATTTGGATAATTTTATCGAGCCGAAAGAACAGCGTAAAATTGACCGGTTCATTCAGTTTGGTATCGTTGCTGCTATTGAAGCAGTTGAAAATTCAAAATGGGCTCCAAAAACGGTTTTAGAGCAGGAACGCTCTGGGGTGATGATAGGCTCTGGAATCGGCGGTCTGCAAACCATTGTAGAGACTGCAGAGCTTATGAATGAGCGCGGGCCTCGCAGGATAAGCCCATTTTTCATTCCCTCTGCGTTGATAAATCTGATTTCTGGACATGTTTCAATTAAATACGGATTTAAAGGCCCTAACCATTCGGTAGTAACAGCCTGTTCTACAGGTGCTCATGCCATTGGTGACGCGGCTAGAATAATCGCACTTGATGATGCGGATATCATGGTTGCTGGCGGGGCAGAGGCCGCGGTATGCAGATTGGGGATGGCTGGATTTGCCGCCGCAAGAGCGTTATCTGGCAAATATAATGACACACCTGAAAGTGCCTCTCGGCCATGGGATACTGGGCGAGACGGTTTTGTAATGGGTGAGGGAGCTGGCGTGGTTGTTCTAGAAGAGCTAGAACATGCTGTTGCAAGAGGCGCTACCATTTATGGTGAGGTAAAAGGCTATGGTATGTCTGGCGATGCTCATCATATCACCGCGCCTGCCTCTGACGGAGATGGCGGATTTAGAGCGATGAGAAATGCGCTTAAAAGGGCAAATTTAGAGCCGAATGACATAGGCTATATTAATGCACATGGTACCTCCACGCCACTTGGAGATGTCATCGAAGCAGGGGCAGTTATGCGCTTGTTTGAGGGATGCCTTGATAGCGTGTCAATGTCATCTACCAAAAGTGCAACCGGGCATTTATTAGGTGCCGCAGGCGCAATTGAGGCTATTTATTCTGTACTTGCGGTAAGAGATAATATCCTTCCTCCGACGTTGAATTTGAATAATAAGGAGGCGGCAATAGAAGCGTTGGACCTAGTTCCCTTAACATCACGCAAGAAAGAAATTCGTAACGCTATGTCGAACTCATTCGGGTTTGGAGGTACGAACGCATCCTTAATCATTGGTGAGGTCGATTAGGTAGATGAAACAGGCCTTCAGGCTGTTAATGCGCCTTACTCTCCTTTTTACATTTTTAGCTGTTGGTATTGGTATTGCAGGATATGTATTAGCTGATTTTGTAACCAATTCTGCTGGTAGAAATGAAAGCGCCGAAATCATAGTTGTGCAGCCAGGAGATGGCGATAATACCATAAGCTGGACGTTATATCGTCATCAGATTATTCCGAATAGATTATATTATTTTCTTGCTAAATATACCTCAAGCGAGCCTTTTGTTCCAAAGGTCGGAGAATATGAAATTCCAGCGCGAAGCACACTTGCTAAAACCATGAATATTCTTAATGCTGGCGTATCTTTGCAACGAAAAGTAACCTTCCCTGAAGGGATAACATCTCAAAAAATCATATCTATTCTTAATAAATCGCCCTTTATGAGAGGTCAAATTATAGATATTCCAGAAGAAGGAAGTCTGTTTCCAGATACTTATTTTTATACTCACGGTATGTCGAGACACAAAATTCTTAAAAAAGCAGAACAAAAATTTGAGATGACGCTTGCTGAATTATGGTCAGATAGAAAAGCTAATTTGCCCATAACATCGCCAAGACAAGCGGTTATTCTTGCATCTATTGTAGAACAGGAAACAGGTCAGCCAGAAGAAAGGGCCCTTGTCGCATCTGTTTTTATTAACCGATTAAACTTAAAAATGCCGTTACAGTCAGATCCCACTGTTATTTATGGCCTTGAAAAAAAAGGGGTAGCCCCTAAACGTCTTTTAAAAAAGCACTTAAAAGAAATGCATGAATGGAATACCTATATGCTTCGCGGCTTGCCGAAAACAGCTATCTCTAATCCAGGCTTTGCCTCTCTTCAGGCTGTTTTAAACCCCGCATCAAGTGACTATTTGTATTTTGTTGCAGATGGTCTTGGAGGACATAGATTTGCAAAAACACTGGACGAACATAATAGGAATGTAAGACAGTACAGAACATTTATGGCAGATAAAAACCAACAGGAAACAATTCGTAAATGAACCTCGAGATAACCAGACGTGGTCTTATGCTTGTATTATCTTCTCCTTCTGGTGCTGGCAAAACGAGTATATGCAAAAAGCTCCTTGAACAGGAAAAAGAACTTACACTTTCTGTATCAGCGACAACACGCACAAGACGTCCAGGAGAAGTTGAAGGCGCGGATTATCAATTTATTTCAACCCCAGAATTTGAAACGCGGATTAATAAAGCCCAGTTTCTAGAATATGCAAAGGTGTTTGGTCATTATTACGGCACACCATCACATCTAGTAGAAAATAGTCTTCAATCTGGAAGAGATGTTTTATTTGACATTGATTGGCAGGGCACACAGCAGCTAAAGGCCAAAGCACGGCAAGATCTTGTATCTGTTTTTATTCTACCTCCGTCTATAAAGGAATTGGAGAAAAGACTTTTTAAACGTGCTCAGGATACAATTGAGGTAGTGGCTGAGCGTATGTCAAAATCAGCAAACGAAATGAGCCATTATCCAGAATATGATTATGTGATTATCAATTACGATTTAAACCAATCTGTGCAGCAAGTACAATCAATACTGCATGCTGAAAGATTGCGCAGAGAAAGACAGGTTGGTTTAGTGGAGTTTGTAAAACAGCTTCGCTCACAGCTGTAAGTTTATATAAAATATATCTTCATAACCGATTTACGATGCCACTGCTAAATGCGGCTTGCGATATTTTTTATTCTATTTGGGTTGCCAAATGATTAGCAAGCTTGCAAAAATATTCAGTTGGTAATTCCTGAGGCCTTGATTGCGGGTCAATTCCAAGAGAGGCGAGCATATCTGCGCCGCCAAATTGTTTAAAACTGGCGCGAAGCATTTTCCGGCGCTGATTAAACGCGATTTGTGTTACTTTTTCAAGATGTTTTAAAGAGCAATCAAATTCAGGCTTTTGCCGCGGAATAAGCTGAATAACTGCTGATGTGACTTTGGGAGGGGGGGTAAATGCCGATGCGGGCACTTCAAATAGGATTTCAGAAAAAGTAAGCCAGTTGCAAAGAACCGATAGCCTGCCAAAATTACTATCACCAGGTTTAGCAGCAATGCGTTCTGCTACTTCTTTTTGAAACATTAACGTCATTTTGGTGAATGCTGGCGCATGTTCTAGCCATTGAATTAATAACGGCGTTGCAATGTTATAGGGTAGATTTGCAATGATTTGCCTTGGTTGCTGGCCTAACTCCCATACTGGAAGTGTTAATGCATCTGCTTCCATTACGGCAAGCCTTGTTCCGGCGGCTTGTTGTAACGCCTCTAAATAGCTAACAGCACGCTTGTCCTTTTCAATGGCTATGAGGTGGGGTGCTCCTTGTAGTAATATAGAGCGTGTAAGCCCGCCAGGCCCTGGACCAATTTCAATAACACTACCTTCAAATGGCGCTGCTGCCTGCGCTATCCTGTCTGTAATATAAGTATCAAGCAGGAAATTTTGACCAAGTGATTTTTTCGCTCTTAAGTCAAGTTTGGATAGCGTTTGTCTAAGAGAGGGGAGCTGGCTTACCGGATCTTGCATGAATAGCGTTTCCTATTTGCGGATACTGGCAGGGGTTACGCTTTTGTGACTAAGCATTCTGGCATAATCGATAGCAGCAATTAAACTGTCAGGTTTAGCCTTATTTTTCCCAGCAATATCATATGCGGTACCATGGTCAGGAGAGGTGCGGATAAAATCAAGCCCAAGTGTGATATTTACGGTTTTCATAAAATCCAGTGCCTTAACGACAGGTAGAACTTGGTCGTGATACATGCCAAGCACACAATCATATTCACTGCGCGCAGACTGATGAAACAGGCTATCAGCAGGCAAAGGGCCTGTTACATTCACCCCCTCAGATAAAAGTTGTGATAATACAGGCTTGATTATAGTGATATCCTCACTACCAAGCGTGCCTTGTTCTCCTGCATGGGGGTTTAACCCGCAAACCGTTATTCTGGGGTTCTCTATTCCAAAGCGGTTTGTTAAATCCTGTTGTGTCACTATCGCTGTTTTATAGAGTAACGCAGGCGTAAGCCGTTCTGAGATTTCGGATACAGGATTATGAATAGTGACTGGGATTACCCGCAAAAAATCATTTGCTAACATCATCACAGGATGTTTTCTGTGCCGTGATAAAGAGGCTAGAAACTCTGTATGCCCTGGATAGGTAAAACCTGCTTTATATAACACATACTTGTTTATCGGGTTTGTTACCAATGCGGATGCATCACCTGCGAGCACGTGGGTTACTGCCTGTTCAATAGCTCCTAAAATTGAAGCGCTATTTGCGTCATCGGGATGTCCTGCAATCACTTCGGCTGGCCATCGATGTGGAAAAATAGATAGATAGTGCTTGTCTAATTTTTGCCCCGGTTGCCAGATACATATATCCAAACTCAATCCAAGTTCAGCTGATAATTTTGCCATATGTTCTGGATCTGCGATTGCCACAAAGGGCGTTTTGCCTGTAAGAGCCGCTTTTAGCGTTATTTCAGGCCCAATTCCAGAGGGGTCGCCTGGCGTTACAATTACGGGTGTTTGGGTACTTGATAACGCACTCATTCGGTTTTTATTTCGATACTGGCAGCGCGTCGTAGCCGCATCAGATATCTAAGGCTTAGAACTGAATATAATTTATTAAATTCTGCTTCTTTCAGTTTTTCCAAAGATGGAATGTCAGGTGCTTCTTTTACGCGACTACATATCATGAATACGGACAGCTCATTATCAGCTGTTTGTATCACATCGCTCGCCTCTTCTACCTTGAGGCCAAGAACCAATTGTTGAAATGAATTTTCTAACTTTTCAATCACAATATTATTAATTTGCCCAAGAACCTCACTGCCCAAAGATAAATGATATTTTCTTAAAGCATCACAGCTATTAATTTTTTCTGCTTCGGCTTTCAATTTTGAAATTTGAGCGTCTTTTGCTTCTTCAGAAATGTTAGGGGGAAGCATGAGTACTGCACGCGCCATTGAAACTGTATCAAGCCTTGGATCGTTGAACCCAAATTCTCGATAGCCTTCTAATCTAAAAATATAAGAAAAATCCTCAGATTTTAGTAAAACGATATTTTTTTCTGAAAGCCTCGTATTTTCAATTGCTTGCAGTATGTCTGAAGGTAATTTTTTTGCTTGCACCCAGCCAATATTGCCCCCATTTTTTGAACTTCCTGACATAGAATATTGAGCCGCTATTGCATTAAAGTCTGCCCCATCACTAATCGCTTTTTCCAATTGTTCGACAAGTTCGTGGGTTTTTGCGAGCGGTCTTGATGGGATAGGCATCAAAACAATCTCTGAAATTTTATATTGAGGAGCAGATAAGTCTGCTAAAATTTTTGTTCTTTCTGCATTTGCAAGTGTATCAACTTGTGCAAATTGACGCCGGAATTTCTGCGTTAAAACCCCTGTCCAGACAATATCTGCTTTAATTTGGTCAAGTGCGGTGGAAGCTCGAATTCCTGCCGCTTGAAGCCGTTCTGTCGCACTCAGAATTTCATCAGCATAAATATTCTCAAAGAAAGCACGCGCTGTTGTTGTGGCTTGTGTAAGTGATTCAGGGTTCAATGAACGCCCAGCCTGGATTTTTAATGTTTCATCAATAAGCATTTCAAGTGCTTCATCTCGGTATAGTTTCGCATTCTCTGCATTATCACTCTTTCCTGTTGTGAGTAGCAGTAATCGAATTTTATTTTCCAAATCAACTGAAGAAATAGCCGTCCCATCTATGACGGCCACAACAGATGCCGTTGTTTGCGCGGTTGCAGGCAGTGATTGTGTCAAATACAAAGGCAATAACATCAATAAAAAGCTTAGATATGACCTGAAAGACACCATTTTAAAACCTAAGAAATTGGAATTTTGTGGGAATTTTTTACAACTCTGAGATTTTGGTATCAATGTTCATCTCCGCGGGCAAGCAGAAAGCCACTAATTGTAAAAATTAATATAGCAGGAAGCCATCCTGCCACAAAGTCAGGTAATCTTGAATTATGTCCAAGAAGAAAAATTAAGTCAGAGACAAAATAATATAAAAAACCTGCCCCTAATCCCATAATAATAATACGTATTCGCCTTTGTCTTGAAAAGGTCAGTAAGGTAAAGCTTGCCGCTAATAAGGCAAGACCGATAAGCTGGAGCGGTAGGGCAAGTGTTTTATGAAACTGTACACGTAATTTTTCCACAGGAATGCCAGCAGTTTGAAGGGTATCTATGTAATCCGATAATTCATACAAGCTGATAGTTCTAAGAGGTCGTCCTGCATTTAACATTATAGATCTATCTAATGTTGAGCTGGGTTTGAAGTTTTTTAAAACCTCAACCTGGCCATCTTGCCTTGTACGGCTTGGATTATCAAATACCCAAAACCCATTATTAAGTCTCATTGATTTTGCTTTTATTAGTGATTTTAATCCACCAGACTCACTAAGAACATATATAATCGGATTAAATATTATGGCCCGCTCAGTGTTCATATTTGAGCCATTAATATAGACATTATCATTGAAAATTGTATCGCGCAGCCAAATACCTGAAGAGGATATAGACACCAGATTATTTTTCTGGTTCTTGAATATCGAATTCATCTGAGAGTCATGTTGCTGGCTAATAACCGCTGCGATAGGATTAAACACAAATATATAGGCCAGCCCGACCAAACCTGCCGCTAAAATCACAGGGAGCAATGTTTGCCAGATATTTTGACCAAAACTTCTGATAGCCACAAATTGCTGTGATTTTGACCAGAAGTAAAAGCAAATAGCAGACCCAAATAACACCCCAAAGGGCAGAATTTCATCTAATAATGTTGGCAGATTCATCAGTCCCAAAAGTAAAATACTAAGATTAGATACCTCTATGTCATATCTAGAAACACGTTGAAATAACTCAACAAAATCAAGTAGCGCTACAAAACATAGCAAGATGAATATGGTTCCGAATACCCACGCCAAATAGTTTCGTGCAAGATAAATCGTTATGGTAAGAGACGGAAACCAACTCATTCATGAAGCTCCGCTAATTGAAACGATAATAACCTATCTTTCTGGCTACTGCTAATGATGCTCACAAAGCCGATTATTGCAGGAATAATAGGGACTAGATACATAGCAGGCCATAAAAATGGATAATTAATGACTAATGATTTGCTCATAACATACAAGATTTGGATAGCCAGTCCAAATAGACTTGCAAGTGTCAGTCGTTTGGCAAGGCTTACCTGTTTTGAGAGACGATAGAAAAACAAGGCAATTGCGGTAATAGATAACGAGATAACAAGCAATGGTGATGATAGTCTGTAATGCGCTTCAGCAAATCGCTGTCGCCAAAATAAATCATTAGCAGCAAGGTTGCGATTAAACAGATTGGATACAGACTCTTCATTGGCATCTTTTACACGCTCTGAAGGAGACTGTTTTTGTGTATCTCTTATGATGTTGAGTGTGTAGCTATCAAAGGATATGATGGTACTTTTTTCTGCTTCAACGCTTGTCTCAGTTCGCTGGCCATTTTTTAGAATTACCACTGGCTGGTTTTCAAGGGTAGTAAACTCTCCTATTTCAGCAGTATAGGTGACATGTTTTTTCTTGTTCTGGGTATCTTGAATAAATACATTGCCAACTGAATTGCGAGAATGCTTCTCGCCGATAAAGATAGTTAAATTTTGGTCAATATCGATAAAAACATTATCTTGAAGCAGGAGTTTTGGTATCGTGTTTCGCACTTCATCTTGCACTGTTTTAAATCCAGAAAAACCTAGTGGAAGCAAAATTAGGGAGTTAAAAAACAAAAAAGCAGATAATAATATACTGAATAAAACAGGTGCGACAGACAGCTGTAACGGACTTAAGCCAACAGCCTGCATAACAACAATTTCTCTATCTGATAAAAATCGATGCAAAGTCCATAAAATAGCAATGAAAGCGGATAGTGGAACAGTTACAATAAGCCAAAGAGGCGCTGCTAGAAAAGAGAAGCGCAAGAAATCGGCGAATGACGCACCTTGGGTAATAACCACATCTAATATTCTTAGCGACTGATTAAGCCAAATTACGGCCATAAGACAGCTTAAAATGATAAGCCAGATCCCCATAATATTGCTAAAGAAATATTTGTTAAGTTGGTTGTTCATCTAAATGCCAAACACTATATCGAAAATATGTTATAACTATATTCACTCAAACTTGCCCATAACGAAATTATACAAACGATAATAACACACATGATTTATTGAAAGTATTTTATATTGCAAATCATGATTATAGACTCCATTAATCGGACGTTTTATTCTAGTACGACAAATATCCAAAAATTACTTACCCAAAAATCACTTAATAGGAATTTAAAAAAATGAGTTTTCAATTCACAGCTACATTTGATCCCACGCCAGAACAGCGGGCTGCTATTTACAGTGTAAATGAACAGCTGGAATTTAGTCAGGACCTAGAAGAAAATTTAGCTGCGGCTCTTAGTGATTATTTAAAACGAGCTTCATTCAAGGCAAAGATAGGAAAGTTTTTGCCGCTCTATCCAAGCCAAACAGATGTCTTGATTGGCGGGATAGGCGCTGGGCTTGCAACCTCATCTGAGGCTGAAATTTGGGGAGATGCGCTCTATAAATCAATGAAGAGCAAACCATTTAATGAGGCAGTTTTGTCAGCTGCAGAGTTTGAAGATGAAATTATCGAAGGAATTTTGCTAGGTGCAACTCTCGCCTCCTATGAGTTTAATAGCTATTTCACGAAAAAAGAAGAAGAGTCACCAAGCGTAAATCTCATTATCACAGGGATTGATGAAGCCAGATTCAATCGGATTTTAGCCGAAGTCGACGCTATGGCAGATGGTGTGCATCTGGCGCGCGATCTGGTCTATGAACCTGCCAATATTTTATATCCAGAAAGTTTTGCCAAGAGATGTGAGCCGCTAAGAGACAAAGGGCTTGAGGTATCTATTTTAAATGAAAAAGATATGGAGAAGCTTGGAATGGGCTCCCTCCTTGGGGTGGGTCAGGGAAGCGTTCGCGAATCCGCGATTGTCATTATGAATTGGCGGGGCGGCGGCGATGAAGCCCCGCTTGCTTTGGTAGGTAAGGGGGTGTGCTTTGATACTGGCGGCATATCTATTAAGCCTGCCAGAGGCATGGAAGATATGAAATGGGATATGGGCGGCGCTGCTGCTGTTACAGGGGCTATGTGCGCCCTTGCAGGACGAAACGCTAACCATAATGTTGTGGGTATCATTGGTCTTGTTGAAAATATGCCAGATGGCAATGCACAACGGCCTGGCGATGTTGTAACGTCCATGTCAGGGCAGACGATTGAAGTGATAAATACGGACGCTGAGGGGCGACTTGTATTGGCAGATGTACTCACATATGTCCAACAAGAATATAAACCAGAGGCCATTATTGACCTTGCTACTCTTACAGGCGCTATTCTGGTGGCGCTTGGAAAAGAATATGCTGGCTTATTTTCCAATAATGATGCGCTCTCAGAGCAAATAACATCAGCGGGACGAAAAGTATCAGAGAAAAGCTGGCGGATGCCGATGGAAGATGCCTATGATAAGATGCTAAAGTCACATATTGCGGATATGAAAAATATTGGTGGTATGTATGGCGGCTCTATCACGGCTGCTTGTTTCTTGCACCGGTTTGTTGAAAATAATACGCCTTGGGCACATATCGACATCGCTGGCAAGGCATGGTCAGACAAAGCATCCCCGACTGTACCGGCAGGCGGAACAGGATATGGCGTGCGATTATTAAACCAAATGATAGATGATTGGCAGCCGATTACAGATAGCTAATTGGATATGAGTAATGTTGCATCAATTTGATTTTTATCATTTAAGAGATGGTGATTTTGCCAAACCAGCACTATTAATTGCTGAAAAAGTGCTGGTTAATTCAGCTAAATTACTTATCCTTGCACCAAAGAACAAATTATCTGATTTAAGTGTTCGGTTTTGGAGTGATAAAACAGATAGTTTTATAGCGCATGGTATGGGCGTTGAGGATGTGAGCGATTTTGCGCCAATATGGTTATCCTCTAACGCAGGCGATAATCCGATCTCAGCAGATTACGTAATGCTAACAGATGGTATTTCTCTGGAGGATTTTTCTGCGTTCAAGCGTGTATTCAATTTGTTTGATGGCTCTTCACAAATAGCAACAGAACAGGCGCGGGAGCAATGGCGCAACTGGTCCTCACATCCAGAACATCTCTGCAGGTACTTTACTCAATCGCAAATAGGTGGATGGCAACAGACCGCCTCCAATGCCAAAGAGTAAGCATAAATATCGATTTTTAGGGGCTCACGCTAACTATTTCAAAAAAGCACCTAATAGAAGGTTTTTTTTTGTGGGTTGATTTGCTATAACCCGCGCGTCGATAGATCAGTTGGATTTATTTTATTGGTTTTTTAATAAAGCTGATATGAACGCCTCAAAGCGTGGAACTTTTATCTAAATAAGGAACAAATTTATGTCTACACAACGTACTTTTTCAATTATCAAGCCAGATGCCACAAGACGTAATCTGACAGGCGCCATTAATTCCAAGATCGAATCAAGTGGTTTGCGTATTATCGCTCAAAAGCGAATTCAAATGTCTGATGCACAAGCAAAAGAATTCTACGCTGTTCACGCAGAACGCCCATTCTACAATGATTTGGTGTCTTTCATGACCTCAGGTCCCGTTGTTGTACAAGTGCTTGAGGGAGAAAACGCAGTATTAGCATATCGCGAGGTTATGGGCGCAACCAACCCTTCAGAGGCCGCAGACGGCACCATAAGAAAAGAATTTGCTGAGAATATTGAGGCTAACTCTGTTCATGGATCTGATAGTGATGAGAATGCTGCAATTGAGATTGCACATTTTTTTAGCGATGATGAAATTGTAGGCTAACACAAGAAAATGCCAGCATGCGATGGCGTATGCTGGCTCTATAATTGGAACGGAATTTCTAATTTAAATTCTTAAGTTTTTTAAATTCTTTGGTTTTTTATCTTATCGAGCCTGTTGATTAACTTCTTTTTTAAAGAAGAAAAATGGCCATCAGAACCAAAATTACGATAACACCCGCGATAATGACTTTTGATAGGGATAAAAACCCCTCATAAAAAGATAGATGATTGCTTGCTTGCTTATCAAAATTATCTGTTTTCATTTGTGTGCCACTCCCCCTTAAACCAAACACATCTTTTAGTATAATGCCCTGAAAAAAAAAGATGCGCAATCTGTTTAATCTAGATTTTGCAATTTTAAATAGCTGTTGGAAACTATCTTAGCAGTATATTTTTTTTGGCGAGATAGAGTGTTGGTTGTTGGGGGTATTTGATGCCAGATTACTTTGGAATCTACGATTTCTAATTGCTTATTTACAAGAGATGTTAGAATCAGCGGATATAAAATATGTTCTTCGCGCAATACCCGGCTTGCTAATGTTTCTGGAGTGTCATTAGCCCTTATCGAAAGTTCAGATTGGGCAATAATAGGCCCATCATCAAGTTTGCTAGTGACTATATGAATAGTGGTGCCATGTCGCACCTCACCTGCTTCTAAGGCTCTCTCATGCGTATTTAGCCCTTTGAATTTTGGCAATAAAGAGGGATGTATGTTTATAATTTGTCCCTTCACCTTATCTACAAATTCGCCTGAAAGTACTGCCATATATCCAGCCAGAAAAATCCAGTCAGCTTGATGTTTTTCAAGCTCATTTAAAACCGCTATTTCATGTGCGTGTTTGCTTGGATATTCGGCGCGCGCAATACGCTTTGTTGTAATGGCGTGCGCATTTGCAATCTCAAGACCTTGCGCCTGTTTATTTGCAATTACACATACTATTTTACAGTTTAGGTTTTGCTGTTCTATGGCGCTTATCAGTGCTGCCATATTGCTGCCGCGCCCTGAAATAAGAATAGCAAGTTTTAACATTGATATGTCGCTTCTATCTGTCTTGCGCTAACGCCAAGAATTCTCCATACCTTCCAGAATAACAGCGTCATTTGTTCGCTTCTCAATTTGACCTGCCAGCCAGGCATCTTCGCCAGTTTCCTGAATGGTGCGTAAAACGCTATCTGCTTTATCTTCTTTAACAAATACGATGCCGCCAATTCCACAATTAAAGGTGCGGGCAAATTCAGCATCAGTCATATTTCCACTAAATTTAACCCATTGAAAAACAGGCAATAAAGGGCGATGCTTGACAGATAATCTAAGACATAAATCTTCGGAATAGCATCTAGGCGGGTTTTCGATTAAACCGCCCCCTGTAATATGGGAGAAGCCAGTAACACCGCCAGATAAAAGTGCTGCCTCAACAGCATCGCGGTAAATTCGCGTTGGGGCGAGAATGCTCATCGCAAGTGACATGGTTCTATCAAATGGAGAGGGGCTGTTATAATCCAAACCTTCTCTTCGAATTAAGTTTCGAATAAGCGAAAAGCCGTTTGCATGTATGCCAGATGACGGAAGCGCTATGGCAACATCACCCTGTTTTACCATATCAGGGGTTAGTATTTGATCTCTTTCAACAGCGCCCACACAAAATCCAGCCAAGTCATATTGGCCAGCCTGATAAATGCCAGGCATTTCTGCTGTCTCCCCTCCTATAAGGGTGCAACCTGCTTCAACACAGCCATCTGCAATACCTGCCACGACTTCGGTTGCAACCTCTATCTGAAGTTTTCCAGTGGCAAAATAATCAAGAAAAAATAGCGGCATTGCCCCTTGCGCTAACAAGTCATTTGCACACATTGCAACAAGGTCGATACCAAGCCCTCTATGAATGCCGCTATTATGCGCTATTTCTAGCTTAGTGCCAACGCCGTCCGTCGCAGCAACCAAAATCGGGTCATTAAAACCGGTATTCTTTAAATCAAAGAGCCCTCCAAACCCGCCAAGATCTGCTGTTCTGCCTTTTCTTGCAGTTCTCTTAGCATGCGGTTTTATAGCATCTATAAGTGCATTTCCTGCATCAATATCCACACCAGAATCTCGATAGGTAATGGGTGATGGATTGTTTTTTATATCCATGCTAGTAAGACCTTGATAATTTGTTATGTTAGAAGGTAACTTTATTTTTATAGTGGTTTTAATTTATAGCATTAGGAATTGCAAATTGTCCCGCATTTTGAACACACTAATGGTAATTATCAGTGTTGTATTTTTTAGTAGTGTCTGTAATGCAGAGCCAACTTGCGATTCACCTGCTTTTGCCGTTGAAAATGTGCGTATAGATGAAATTGCTCAAACTGGAACTAAAGCTCGTGAAAATGGGTTAAGCAAGGCAACCAGCAAGGCCTTTAATCGAATCCTAACACGATTGCTCTTAAGTGAGGAGGATGTCTCAGCTCTTTTGTCAAAAGCAGAAGCACAGGATTATTTGGGATATTTTCATATTCACAATGAGACAACCCTTGCCAGAGGGTATTTAGGGGAAATCGATTTTTGTTTTGATGCCAAAGAGGTGCGGCGCTTATTCAGACAAAATGGCCTTGCCTGGTCAGAGTTAGTAAGCCCGCCCATTTTAACGATTCCAATTTGGCGAGAGGCATCAGGCGCTATTGTCTGGAGTGAAAATAATAACTGGTTAAACTCTTGGAACGAACATAGTAAGACTTATGATGGTTTATTGTCTTTTGTTTCCATAAAGCCGAATATAAAAACACAGCGGCAACTGCGAGAAGATGCGATTTTTGCAGAAGAGCCAGAGATATTAAAACTAGCAATCAATGCGGTTGGTGCCAGTCAGTTATTAACCGTAACTGCTGAAATTGATCATTATACTACTATTCCTGTATTAAGATTAAGCGCTCGTTTATTTGATGAAAATGCAAGCCCTATCGCAACTCTGATTGAACAAAATCATGAATTAAATGGCACCAAGAATATCGCTTTGTTATTTGAAGAGTTTCAATATGATCTGATCTCAGAGCTTGAGAAATTCTGGAAACAGCAAAATATAATTCTACCGCAATCAGATTTTGCATTTAGGGCATATGTAACTGTTGAAACACTCTCAAAATGGCGCTCATTGCAGGAAACTTTGTCCTCTATGCCTATAGTACGCAAGGTAGACCCAATTTCGCTGTCAGATAGTAAGGGCCTTATTCAGGTTACTATTGCAGGTAGTATTCCCCAATTCACCGCAAATCTTAATTCAGTAGGATATATTCTGACGGAAGAGAGTGATGAAATTTATATCTCTGAGAAATAGAATGTGGTTTGTACCTGATTTATACCTGCTAAAGACGGATTTGATTCGCCATGACTGAACAGCTCCCGCTCGTTTTTGGGGATGCATCAGATGTTTCTTCAGGCTTGATTACTGGTCCAGAAAATGAACTCGCCATAAAATGGCTGAAAAACTGGCCAGATTGGCCGCCGCCAAGTAGGTTCTTGAATATTTTTGGGCCTGTTGCTTGCGGAAAATCGCGCCTTGGTGAATTTCATCGCCAGCGAACACAGGCCCAGATATTAACACGTCTTGATAGTTGGGATCCTCGCAGCCTAACAGGCTCTCATTTTATATTAGATGAGTTCACCCAATCAAAAATCTGGTCTGAAGAGGCTTTGTTTTTTTTATATCAGACGATAACAGAAAATTCTGGCACGATACTGTTCCTCTCTGATAAACCTATATCTAACATGGCATGGCAATTGGATGATTTGCGCTCTAGATTTCGAAGTGTAAACGCGCAGGAGATATTGCCTCTTAGCGAGGCCTCGTTGAGGCCGCTTCTTGAACATCATTTCACACAAAGGCAATGTGTTATATCCCAAACAATATTGAATTTTCTGATACCTCGAATTCAACGAGAATATTCTTATGTTCAAAAATTAGTGTATGAGATAGATACGCGTTCTCTAACTAACAAAAAAGCAGTTTCTATCGGACTTGTAAAACAAGTATTAAGTGAGATGTCAGGAGATAATTTATAATGTTGGACTTTGGAATTTCTGGCCGTAAAGCGCTGATTTGCGCAAGCTCTCGTGGTCTTGGCTATGGCTGTGCTGAAGCGCTTGCCAAATGCGGTGCTAGGCTTGTTTTAAATGCAAGAGATGAAGAAAAATTGCGGATTGCAGGAGATAGCTTGCGACGTAAAACAGGGGCACAAATTGAATGCATTGCTGCTGACATAACAACCGAGGAAGGCAGAAATGCTGTTTTGGAAAAGGCTGGCAGCGTTGATATTCTTATAAATAATGCAGGCGGGCCTCCAAAGGGTCACTTTAAAGATTGGAAAAGAGATGATTGGATAAGGGCAATTGACCAGAATATGCTGACCTCCATTGAGATGATAAAAGCGGTTATTGATTCAATGGTTATGAATAAATTCGGGCGCATCGTAAATATCACCTCAGGCTCTGTTAAATCCCCCATTCCAGAGCTTGGCTTATCCAATGGGGCACGTTCTGGATTAACAGGATTTGTTGCTGGAATAGCACGTGAATATGCTCAATATAATGTTACTATTAACAACTTACTTCCCGGTCAGTTTAATACAGCGCGCATTGAAAACCTTATAGAAAGCCGGGCAAAAGAAGAAGGCATCGCGCCCCAAAAGCTGCGAGCTACTTTGGAGCGAGAAAATCCATCAAGAAGGCTTGGTGAAATAGCAGAGTTTGGATTTGCTTGTGCGTGGATTTGCTCGGCCCATTCAGGTTATTTGGTTGGCCAGAATATTTTATTAGATGGCGGCGTATTTAATTCTACGCATTAATCTTTTTCTGGATAAATCAACTCAAGCTTATTATTTCTGAGTGTGAGCGCAATCTCGCCAGATTTTAATTGAAGCGCGATATTTCCAAATAATTCTCGGCGCCATCCTTTTAACAGTTTGATATCGGCATTATCATCACGTGCCAGCGCCTCTAGCTCTTCTGCAGATGCTAATAGCTTAGGGGCAATATTTTCGGCTTCTGTGATATGCTTTAACAGCACTCGGAGTAATTCAAGTGTTGCTGCGGGTGCTTTATCTCGCCGGTAATCATTCCTGATTTTGGGCCAGCTTTCACGAGGTGATTTTTCAGCTTCTGCTAACGTTTTGAGTATCTCAGGTACCAATTTACCAGTGCTTCCCCCTGGAAATCCCCTGATGGATTGAAACTTTGCTACGTTTTTTGGATTTGTTCCTGCTATATCAATAAGAGTTTCATCTCGAATTATTCTGTTCTTAGGCATGTTTTTCGCAATCGCTCGTTGCTCACGCCATGATGCTAGAAATTTTAATCTATTGAGAAAATCAGGTTTATGGCTTCTAACCTTTAGTCTTTTCCATGCATCATCTGGGTTTGGTTTATATACAGACATTTGCGTTAGAGCAGAAATGTCATCATCAAGCCACTCAAGCCTATTACTGCGATACAATTCATCATGTATAATTGGGTAAATCTTTGCGAGATGAATTACATCATCTAGCGCATATTCTAACTGTCTCTCGCTCAAAGGACGTGCAGACCAATCTGTAAATCTGGATGATTTATCGAGTTCAATATTTAGATAATGTTGAACCAATTTATCATACCCTGCTTGATCCCCAAGCCCAATTACCATCGCCGCAATTTGGGTGTCAAAAATGGGGTCTGGAATATTACCTGTTAAATGAACAAATATTTCTATATCCTGACGTCCAGCATGAAACACCTTGAGGATATCTTTGTTAGTCATCATCTCAAATAATGCGGTGAGTTCTATCATGTCGGATTGCGGGTCCACCGCAAAGTAATGGTCACCAGCCGCTAGTTGAATAAGACATAATTGTGGATAATAGGTAGATTCTCGAATAAATTCAGTATCTATCGCGACCACATTAAATTCGCATAGGATATTGAGTGCATGCTCTAATTCGTCAGTTGTGGTTATTAATCTAGAGGTATTATCCATAAATGACCTTATAGGCGATGACTTCTGTTTTGATAGTCATTATCCTACCTTGTGGTAAAAATTAGTTTTTTTCTGCCAGAGATTATTCATCTTTTGGGGTTAATTTGTGTTTTTTATGGGATTATTAATGACGGTTCTTGTTTTTGGAATATGTGGACGTTTTAGTAAAAGGATAAAAAACTATCTATAAATCAACTTGGCAAATGGCTTTAAAGCTATCATATAGTGACTAAGCAATAATGTTGCATTTATACTAAAACCAAACTGGGTCAAAATATGTCTAATCACCAATATATAAAATGTTATGATGAAGCGTGTAATCAGAATATTCACGCGTTGGATTTAGCCAAATATCAGAAGCAACGAATTTTTTCACTTCTGGTTGGTTTGTGCGTTATGATATTGTCTGTATGCTTTTCGCGCGATGTAACTGCGGCAACATCATTGGTATCGCATAAAGCTAATTACACGCTAACCATGGGTGAGAAGAGTAAGAATGCGCTTGTTCAAAATGTGCTTGGAAAAATTTCATTCGAATTGCGCGATGAATGTGATGGCTGGTCTCTGACAGAGGATTATCTTTTTCAGTTTGTATATGAATCTGGTGAAGAGATAACGATATTATCACATTCGGATTCATGGGAAGATAGTGAAGGCCAGCTTTACAGCTTTGATGTGCGTGAGCAAAATAGTTATGAGCCGGTATCTATTTATACTGGCTTTGCAAACCTGCCGCCAGAAAGCAAAGTTGGGGAAGCCAGCTATGCAGGTGCCTATAATGATAATTTGAAACTTTCTGATGATATTCTATTCCCAGTTACCTACACCAGAGCAATCATTGATGCTGCAGAAAAAGGCGAGAAATTTATGTCAAAGCAGTTATTTGTAAATAGCACCCCAGAAGATGCTCTGAAAACAGCTAGTGCGGCTATTGGAAATAAAAAGCCATTTAATTCTGATATTCAAATTGACGGTGTTACAACTTCACATTACTGGCCGATTGATATTGCCTATTTCAAAACAGATGCAACACAAGCGACACCTGATTATCAGATACAAATGGATTTGCACGATAATGGGGTGGTAACAGATTTTCTGATTGATTATGGTGATTTTACCATCCATGCAACTATTTCAGATGGTGATCTGATAGAAAACCCAGATTGTAGCTGAAATTATACGTTAAAGCCTGCTCCGGTTTATCATGATTTAAACTAGGACGTAATTATCGCGGAATTAATCATAGTGGAATTAATTATCGTGGAACAAAAGCGCAGCGCCGCGAACGCCGCTTGAATCCCCGTATTTTGGGGCTAATAGCTTGGTTGTAATGTCGTTGGAAAACACATAGCCAGGCCATTTTCGAGGTACATTTTCATATAATCTATCAATATTTGAAAGACCGCCTCCCAATATAATAATATCCGGATCAAGAATATTTATGACCATAGCAAGTCCGCGCCCAATTCTATCTTCTAGCGCTTGTAGGACAGCTTCTGCCACGATATCCCCGTTTTTGCTGTCAGTGACGATTTCGGGTCCCGTTTTTGAAGTTCCAGCTATCTGCTGATACTCTTTTTCAAAGGCCGTGCCAGATATATAGGTTTCAAGACATCCTGTTTTTCCGCACCAGCAATCATGATTATCAAATTCATTTGCAACAGGCCAGGGCAGGGGGGTATGCCCCCATTCTCCTGCAATTCCGTTTACACCAGAAACAAGATGACCATTTACAATAATACCGCCGCCACATCCCGTTCCAATAATAACGCCAAAAACAACATTTGCGCCTGCACCAGCACCTTCAAGTGCCTCTGAAAGGGCAAAGCAGTTAGCATCATTAGAAAGCCGTACTGCACGGTTAAGAGTTGCTTGTAAGTCCTTTTGAAAATTTTGTCCGTTGAGGTAGGTTGTATTCGCACCTTGAATTAACCCTGTTTTCTTTGAAACGCTTCCTGGCATACAAATACCAACAGGTCCGTCATAGCCAGTATCATCAGCAGCTAAATCAACGCCTGCTTTTATAGCATGGATCATTGCTGTGTAATTATCTGGGGTATCAATGCGCTCTCGAAACAAAAATTCACCGCTATCTGACAGGATAGCGGTTTCAATTTTAGTGCCCCCAACATCTATGCCACATCGCATAATTTGGCTCTGTATTACTTGATTTTGGCTTCTTTAAAAAGCACGTGCTTGCGTGCTTTTGGGTCGTACTTCATTAACTCTAATTTTTCTGGTTTAGTACGAGGGTTCTTTTTAGTTACATAATAAAAACCAGTATCGGCGGTGCTAACCAGTTTGATTTGAAGGGTTGCAGGCTTCGCCATAACATACTCCGATAGATAATTGCTTAAAATTCCGCGTCAAATTGCGTTAATTGTACTTATTTGTCAAGCAAAGGCTTGCGTCGTTTTGCTGTTTTTATCGTCTGTTCATATTCTTTTTAGTCCGACTGCTTTTCTGGGACAATTTTCTTCGGTCTGATTTTTTGCTTCTTTTGTCTTTTGTAGGTGTTGTCATAACCCCGCCAGAGCGCCAAGATAATGCGATATTCCCGCTTATAGGGGATATTTCTGTTACCATTACCTGCACGGTTTGCCCTAGCATAAACTGCCAGCCAAGATGTCGTCCGGTAAGGCGGGTCTTTTTATCATCTAATATGTAGAAGTCATCCGGCAGTGATTTTCGGGATATAAATCCCTCTGCTCTGCCATCAGCAATTGACGCAAATAATCCTGACTGAGTAATCCCAATAATTTTAGCGGCTTGTTCAGATCCAAGATAGGAGGCTAATATAATATTTGCCATTCTATCAATAGTGCGTCGTTCAGCTTTGGCGGCTATTTGCTCTGTTCCGCTAATATGTGTACAGATTTCTGAGATTTGTTCCGCAGAAGTTTGTTTCATACCGTCAGCGCCAAGATTACAGGCATCAATCAGCGCGCGATGGACCAGAAGATCTGAATAGCGCCTTATCGGGGACGTGAAATGAGCATAGCGCTGAAGCCCAAGCCCATAATGCCCTGCATTTTCGATTGCATAATTAGCGCGCGATTGACAGCGAAGAATAGCATTCTGTAATAGCTCTCTATCCGCATCTGTGGGTGCTTTTTCCAAAAGTAGGTTGAATTGCTTAGGCGTAAAATTCGGTGTTTCAGGTAGGTCGATATTCATCCCGTCAGCAAGCAAAGCCAAGTCAGCAAGTTTATCTGCACTTGGTGGTTCATGCACTCTGTACACACAGGTTTTATGGTGTTCTTCTAAAGTTTCTGCCGCACAAATATTAGCAAGAATCATAAATTCTTCAATCAGCTCATTGGCTTCTTTCTGCTGGCGGATTTCTATTTCCAAAGGGTGATTATTTTCTGAAAATGTAATAGAGCGCTCCTTTAAGTGCAGCTCTAATGTTCCTCTTATATGGCGTAATTTTTTTCGGCATTGATATACTGCAAATAGATGATGAAGGGTTCCATTCTCAAGTTTAAGCTGTTTTTCATCAAACAGCCCTTCATATACGGATTGTACTTCATCATAGGTCAGCCGAGCAGCAGACCTTAATTTCCCTCTGATAAAGCGATGTGATTTTTTGTTTCCATTCTTGTCTAAGAATATTTCAACGGCAAGGCAGGCTCTATCTTCATTTGGTTTTAAAGAGCATAATCCGTTAGATAGGCTTTCAGGTAACATTGGTAGTACTTTTGATGGCAGATACACCGAATTTCCGCGTCTTTGCGCTTCTGCATCAAGTTCTGTGTTTTGGCGTACGTAATGACTGACATCAGCGATAGCAATAACAAGGCGCCAGCCGCCATTTGAGCTTGGTTCTGCAAATACAGCATCATCAAAATCTTTGGCATCTGCGCCATCGATGGTAATCAGCGGTATCTGGGTTAAATCCTCTCTTGGTGTGTTAGATATAGGTTTTGTATCGCTCGCTTGCGATTGCACTTCATCAGAAAATCCATCTGTGAGATTAAATTCAATCATCGTCAAAGCAAGGATGGATTCTGGCTCGTTAATATTTCCAATAATATCTAGGAACTTTGCTTTCCTTAGATATTTATCAGACGCTTTTACAAGCTCGGCCTTAATAAGCAAGTCCTCTTTGAGTAATTTTGTATCTGCAATTTCTAATAAGACAGGTCTTGGCGGGCCTTTCTCAGATGTTTCAATATACCATTTGCCTTTTGACTTAAATGTCCGTCCATAGATATATGATTGGCGTGTATGCTTTGGCAATATACGCATTAACTCTGCTTTTGCAGGCGTTTGAGTTGCCTCTGTAATTCTGGCTAAAACATGATCTCCTAGAATGGGGCTATTGCCTCGGCTCGTTATGGTGTTGATTTCTGCAAGGAAGCCAGATTGCCTGAGAGAGGGGTCTGTTGGGGTTGCGATGGCTATGCCGTCAAAATCCAGCGCCGTAATTTCAAAAATGCATAACTCTGGAATAGGTGATGCTGCTCCTATTTCATTTATTGGGGCGGCACCTATCTCCACCAATAAGCGCCTAAGAGCGGCTCTATCGCGAGGTTGCACGTCAAACGCGCGTGCAATTTCTCGTAATTTGGGTGGTTTTGAGGATAATGTTATAAAATCCAGTATCGCTTTTTTGGATGGCATTGATATGCGAGGTTTTACCAAAATAAAAATCACTTTTCTGGAGGATTGTTTTCAACTGATATCTAGGGCAGCCGAGCATTTTTTAAAGACGCTAAACTTCTTATTGCGATAGCTTATTTTTTTAAGATGGCTTTTTTGCCGCCTTTTTAACTGTTGCTTTCTTTGCTGCCTTTTTGGCTGTTGCTTTCTGGGTTGTTGCTTTCTGGGTTTTTGCTTTTGGGGCAGCTTTTTTTGCGGTTGTTTTCTTTGCCGTTTTTTTAGCGGCCTTTTTAGAGGCCTTTTTTGGCTTTGGCGGATTTGCTGCCTTTTCCTGCAGAAGTGTAATCGCCTGTTCTAGGGTAACATCACTCATTTCTGTTCCACGGGGTAGTGATGCGCGTAATTTCTTATGTTCTACATAGCTGCCAAATCGCCCGCGCTTTAATTCAACATCCCCGCCATCTGGATGCGCACCAAGCGTTCTTCCTGCTTTTAATTGAGCGGCTGCTAATAAATCAACAGCCCGGTTAATGCCGACACTCAAAACATCATCATCTGCTGGAAGGCTAACAAACTTGCCTTGATGCTTAAGGAACGGACCGTACCGGCCGATCCCAGCTTGTATCATCTCTCCTGATTCAGGGTGATTGCCAATATCGCGTGGCAGAGATAATAGTGATATTGCTTGGTCAAGTGTTACCTGGTCAGCATCAACGCCTTTTGGCAGGCCTGTGCGTTTGGGTTTTTTTGTATCATCCCCGCCTTGCTGAACATACCATCCATAGGGGCCCTTTTTTAGCCAAATTGGCATCTCTGTTTGTGTATCTATTCCAAGCTCTGTATTATCTTGGCGCTGGGTAGCATCATCGCCATCACGGGAGTCATGCACCTGTTTTGTGTAGCTGCAATCAGGGTATTTAGAGCATCCAATAAAGGGTCCATATTTACTAAGCTTAAGCTCAAGAAACCCCTCATTACATTTGCTACAAACACGGTTTATTGTGCCAGTTTCATCTGGTTTAAAAAATAATCTCTCAAGGTCAGTATCCAGAGCTGCCATCACGTCTGGTTGAGGCAAATCCTTGGTTGCATCTATTGTCTGTTTAAAATCTTGCCAGAATTGGGATAATACTTGTTTCCAGTCAAGCCTGCCGCCAGACACATCATCTAGCTGATTTTCAAGGCTTGCGGTAAAATCATATTGCACATATTTCTCAAAGAAATTCTCTAAAAAAGTAGAGACAATTCTGCCGCGATGCTCTGGAATGAAGCGCTTCTGGTCTTTTCTAACATATCCTCTTTTTTCCAACACTTGAAGGATCGATGCATAGGTAGAGGGTCTGCCAATTCCAAGTTCTTCAAGGTTTTTAACAAGGCTGGCATCGCTGAAGCGCGGCGGTGGCTGCGTGAAATGCTGTTCTGGAAGGACTTCTTCTTGATGCAGAGCGCCTCCTTTTTTAACAGCGGGCAGAATAGCCTCTCCATCCTCTGCTTTATTATCATCATCTCCTGCTTCGTCTCTGCTTTCAAAATAGGCGCGTCTAAAGCCGTCAAAAACAATAACGCTTCCATTGCTTCTAAGCTCAATTGAATTATCACTATTAAAAATCTGAATTGTGGTTTGATCGAGTTCTGCAGATGCCATTTGGCTTGCAACTGCGCGCTTCCAGATAAGGTCATATAAACGAAATTGATCATAATCTAGATAAGAGCGAATATCATTTGGGTGTCGTGCAAAACTTGTCGGCCTGACCGCTTCATGTGCTTCTTGTGCATTGGCTGCTTTTGTTTTGTAGAAGCGTGGCTTTTCAGGCAAATACTGCCCGCCATAAATAGTGCCAATTTCATCCCGAAGTGCGCTAATGGCTTCATTGCTCATCTGCACACCATCTGTTCTCATATAGGTAATAAGCCCAGTGGTCTCCCGCCCTACTTGTACGCCTTCATATAATCGCTGGGCTATTTGCATCGTCCGTGACGCAGAAAACCCGAGTTTGCGAGAGGCCTCTTGTTGTAGCGTCGAGGTTGTAAATGGCGCAGATGGCTGGCGCTTTGTTCGTTTTGTATCAACCGAGGAAACCGAAAATGAAGATGCCTTTATCTGTTGCTCAATCTGTTTTGCGTGTTCTTCAGATGTAATGTCGAGCTTTCCAACTTTTTTGGAATCAAGGCCAACCAGCCGAGCGGAGAGATGCTTATTATCTTCTGTTTTAAATTTTGTATCTATCGACCAGTATTCTTTTGAATCAAACGCTTCTATCTCTGCTTCTCTGCTGCAGATCAACCTTAAGGCCACTGATTGCACACGGCCAGCAGATTTCGCACCAGGTAACTTGCGCCATAATACCGGAGAGAGATTAAAACCAACTAAATAATCTAAAGCGCGGCGGGCGAGATACGCATTAACCAGATCATAATCAATCTCGCGCGGTTGTTCCATCGCAGATAAAATTGCTGATTTTGTTATTTCATTAAAAACAACCCGCTCACTTGGGATATCTCTTAGGGCTTTTTTCGATTTAACAAGCTCTTGCACATGCCAGCTTATCGCTTCACCCTCTCGGTCGGGGTCTGTTGCGAGGATTAATTTATCGGCTTTGGATAATGCGTCTGTGATATCTTTAACATGTTTGTTTGATTTGGCATCTGTTTGCCAGCTCATCTCAAATGCCTGTTCTGGTTGAACGGAGCCATCTTTTGCGGGCAAGTCTCTTACATGACCATAAGATGCAAGAACAGTATAATCTGGTCCAAGATATTTATTTATGGTTTTTGCTTTAGCGGGGGATTCTACAACAACAACTTTCATTCTGCTCATCCGAGATAATATACTTTATGAACGTTTTTAAACGCTTAATATTTGCGAAATTCTATTGCCACAATGACGCTGAATAAGTCCAGCAAGCTCTAATTCTAATATAGCCGCAGATATTTCCTGAGCAGAGACATGACACCAGTTAAGCAATTCGTCAATATCAATTGGCGTATGTGATATATTTTCCATTATGCAGTTACGTGCTTTTTCGGTCTTTACTTCCGGATAATCGCTGGCATCATTAAGCATGTCAGACTGATAGAGATTATCTTGAGATTTAATGATAGGCGATGATAAAATTGAGATAATTTCTGAGACGGACTGAACAAGATAAGCCCCGTCTGAGATAAGCTGGTTGCATCCTTGAGCGCGGGGGTCAAGAGAGGAGCCTGGAATGGCCATAACCGGAACATTTCTGTCAGCTGCTTGTGATGCAGTGATAAGAGAGCCTGACTTAAAGGCAGCTTCAATTACAAGACAGCCATCTGATAATGCTGCAATGATACGATTTCGTTGAGGAAAAAAACGGGCCGCTGGGTTTTGGGCAAAAGGCATCTCAGATAAAATTAAACCACTTTGTTTTATGGTTTGGTAAATATCACGGTTTTGCGAGGGATATGGAATATCAATCCCATTTCCCAATACAGCTATGGTTCCTGAAATCAATGCCCCTTGATGTGCTGACCTATCAATGCCTCGCGCCATTCCAGAGATGACAACATAACCCTGCTCACCTAATTCACGTGATATTCTCTCTGCATATTTGCAGCTATTCAACGATGCGTTTCTTGCTCCAATAATGCTCAAACTAGTTTTTTTAAGTAAATGCATGTGCCCAAGGCAGGATAAAATAAAAGGAGAGTCGTCAAACCTTTTTAAATGTTCTGGATAGCTATCTGAACCATATGCAATAAAATACCACCAATTTGGGTAAGTTTTTCATATTCGCGCTGTGCTGATGCCGCGCTTGCGGGCTGAATTTTTCGGCCTCCTCGCTTAGGTAATTCAGGAATAGCTTCTAAGGCTTGTTTTGCATTACCATAGCGAGATATAAGCTGACGACTTGTGATAGGTCCAATTGTTGGGGTTCTGATAAGCCTAATGCGGCTGATTAACTCTGAATGCTCCATAAATGATCTTATAGAAGCTAGTCATTAAATTTACATGAAGAGGTTAAAAAAACAGCTTATCTTTAGGTAAGAAAAATCACATTAAGACCAAAAATTATAGAGTTTTTGTCTATTTTTTTGATTTTGGCCTAGTTGAAATTCTACTCTCTTCTCCCGATAATAATCGCTTGATGTTTTCTGTGTGCCGGAAGAATGCCAGCAGGGTTATAAAGATAATAGCGATAGATATTTCATTATTTTCAAGAATAAGCGCTGAAATGCTTGAGCTAGCAAACGCGGTAAGGGCGGCTAGAGAAGAATATTTCATTATATAGGCAATTAAAATCCAAGTCGCTATAAATAGAATTCCTGAAATAGGGGATAGCATTGTGATAACGGCTAATCCTGTGGCAACGCCTTTGCCGCCTGAGAATTTTAGCCAGACAGGATAGCAATGCCCAATTACAGCACTAACGCCAACAAGTCCTAAATATGCGTCTGCCAAAACTGCTTTTGATAGAAAAAGACTAACAATAAAAATGCTAAATGCGCCTTTTGCAGCATCCAGTATGAGCGTGGCTGCTGCGAGCGATTTACGCCCTGTGCGTAATACATTTGTGGCCCCGATATTGCCAGAGCCAATAGTTCTGATATCCCCGCCACCTGCCATTTTGGTTAATATCAAACCAAAAGGAATACTTCCACAAAGATACCCAACAACTACACAAAATAATATATCGCCATTCATTAAATCACTCATTCTCCAATAACACTTGGATGATAAATATTTAAGACGTAACCTAACTGGTTACTGAGATACCATTTACAAAACAGCCTGCAACCTTGCTGTCTATCAGATAATGTTCAAAAGGGGTTATTTGAGATTGAGACATAAAATCAGATCCTCGAATAACACTTGAAGAAGATAATTTTACTATTGTAATATTCGCTTTAGTGCCAATTGCCAGTTTTGGAATAGGCAGGCAAAGCGTTTTAGCAGGCGCAACACTCAGAGCATTCACAATTTTTGTCAAGCTAATGCTATGTGTATGGAACAAGCTAAAAGCAAGTGGCAACAAGGTTTCAACGCCTGCTGCCCCACAAGCTGCCTGTCCAAATGGCAGCATTTTTCTGTCCATCTCTATAGGGTGATGATCAGAGGCGATTGCATCAATGGTGCCGTCTGCTATGGCATCAATTATGGCTAGTCTGTCTGCTTCATCACGGAGTGGCGGATTTAAACGAAAGGATGTATTATAGTCTGCTGTCGCTTTGTCATTGAGTAAGAAGTAAGCAGGAGAGGTATCTGCTGTTACTGGCAATCCTTTGCGCTTTGCCAGACGCAAAGCCTCAATCGATGATGCAGTTGAGATATGAGCTGCATGATATCTACATCCAGTAAGCGAGACAAGATTAAGATCTCGCTCTAATATAATGGTCTCTGCTATGGATGGCTCCCCAATTAATCCAAGGCGGATTGCGGTTTCGCTCTCATTCATGTCCGTGTCTTTGCTTAGATACGGATCTGAGCAATGATGAATAATAGGTTTATCCAGCATTTTTGAATAGGTCATTATCCTGCGCATGAGAAGGGAGTTAGAGACACTCTCAAGACTATTCGCAAAGCCAACAACGCCTGCCTTTGCCATCATTCCAAGCTCTGCCATATGCTTGTTATCAAGAGATTGTGTCATTGCCCCATATAGATGGAACAGAGCGCCCTTATAGCTTGATGCGCGAAGCTTGAGGGAATCTATCATCACAGCAGAATCGATCACAGGAGATGTTGCTGGCAGACTAACAAGCTGGGTTATTCCAGCATTGCCTGCCGCAGCGAGTAAGTCAGATAAGGATTCTAAATGCTCAGCCCCAGGGTCAGCAGATTGCACTCTCATATCAATCGCGCCTGGCATTATAACGCATCCGTTGCAGTCTATTACAGTATCAAAATCAGCATTATCAGGTAGCTGTGTTCCCACTGAAGCAATATGATCGCCCTCAATGATAATATGACCAAGCATATCAAGCTTTTCAGAAGGGCAAATTAATCGTCCATTTTTTAATAATGTTTTGCTCAAAGCTTTGCTCCTGCAACTGCTTCTAGGCAAGCCATGCGAGTTGCAACGCCAAGCTCGACTTGCGTGCGTATTAGACTTTTACTATTATCATCTGCAATTTTTGAGTCTATTTCAACGCCTCTATTCATCGGCCCTGGATGCATAATAAGCGCATCAGGAGCAGCCTTTTGTAGCTTATGCGTATCAAGCCCGAATAAATGAAAATATTCATGCTGGCTTGGTGCTTCTCTGCCTTCCATACGCTCTGTTTGAAGGCGAAGCATCATAACAATCTCGCATCCGGCAATCCCTTGTTCCATATCGGTATATATAGGAACGCCCATTTCAGCAAAATAAGGCGAGACAAGAGTAGCAGGGCTAACAAGCCTTACTTCAGCGCCTAATGCAGATAAAAGATAAAGGTTAGAGCGCGCAACCCTGCTATTATTAATATCGCCGCAAATTGCAATTTTTAACCCTGCTATTCTTCCAAGGCTGCGTTTAATGGTTAGGGCATCAAGAAGCGCTTGGGTTGGATGTTCATGCCTTCCATCGCCTGCATTAATAACGGCCGCATCAACATGCTGGCTCAGTAATAATGGTGCCCCAGATGCATGATGCCGTGCCACCAATATGTCTGGCCGCATCGCATTTAAGGTTGTTGCTGTATCAATTAGGGTCTCCCCTTTTTTAACAGAAGATCCGTTCACCGATATATTCAACACAGATGCGCCAAGACGCTTTGCCGCTATTTCAAAAGAAACACGAGTTCTAGTTGAATTTTCAAAAAACATATTCAAGACAGTGGTATTTGATAAAATATCGGGGAATGATTGCTTTGGTCTATTGGCAAAATAATCGGCTCTATCCAGAAGGTCATTAATTTCAGGAATGGGCATTCCTTCAATACCAAGCAGATGCTTTTTTGAAAGCATAACTGCGGCCTTGTGTGTATCGTTCAGCTTAGATATATCTCTGGTCATCAAGATGCATTATATACACGCTAATTTGGTTATTCGTCCAGAATCTTTATTTTTTTATTCTGATAGCGTTGTTGATACTGGTCAAAAGCAGACTGTAATATCCAACTTGCCGCAAGTGCATCTCGTTTATTATGCCTTTTTTTCCGTGTTAAATCTGCTTCAATCATACTTTTCTCAACAGCATGTGTGGATAATCGCTCATCCTGAAACATTACCGGGACATCTTTAATCCGCATTAATGCATGCGCAAAATCTCTTACAGAATCGCATGCCGGACCTTTATCCCCATTCATAAGTAATGGCCAGCCAATAACAAGCCCGCCAACCGCTAACGCTTCCATCTCGTTGAATAATTCAGCCATGTCCGTGGAGAACTTTTGTCGCCATAATATTCGATGTGGGGATGCTATTTTATGGCCTGGATCCCCAAGGGCTATTCCAATGGTTTTTTTGCCAACATCAAGCCCCATCAAGCGCTGACCGGCTTTAATTTGGGTTATTGTATCATCTATGTTGCAGATTGTCATAAGCCGTGCTAGCACCTATAATTTATATATATAAGCATAACCAAAATCGGAAATATCACAATTGGAATTATCACAATGGCCGTTGATAAACATGCTGTAAAGAAAATTGCCCGTCTTGCTAGACTGCAAATATCTGAAGAAAAATCAGAGTTATTATCAGCTGATTTAGGTAATATCCTGAACTGGATTGAACAGCTAGAAGAAGTTGATACTACTGGCATTGAGCCATTGGCGAGCGTTAATGAGCATTCGCTGCCTTGGCGCGAGGATTTAGTTACAGATGGTGAAATAAACGATCAGGTCTTAAAAAATGCGCCAGAGACTGCAGGGGAATTTTTTGTAGTACCTAAGGTTGTAGAATAAAAAATTTCACATATACGATAAGGGTTTTTCATGTCAGACTTATTAAAAATGACGGCCACGCAAGCGGTATTTTCTCTATCACAAAAAGAGATATCGTCTATTGAGCTAACAAACGCCTACATCGATGCTATGGAAACAACATCGGCATTAAATAATTATGTAACGCCGACGATTGAAATCGCAAAACAAATGGCAGAAAACGCTGATAAGGCCTATGCCGCTGGAAGCGCAGGCCCATTAGCAGGTCTGCCTATTGGCGTTAAAGATTTGTTTTGCACAAAGGATACTCAAACAACCGCGTGTTCTGGCATTTTAAAAGGGTTTACCCCTACTTACGAAAGCACCGTGACTTCTCAGATTTGGCAGTCTGGCGGTGTGATGCTTGGCAAACTGAATTGTGATGAGTTTGCGATGGGCTCATCTAATGAGACAAGTATCTTTGGCCCTGCTGTGAATCCATGGAGTGCTAAAGATGGCGCCGCGCTTTCTGCGGGCGGTTCTTCTGGTGGTTCTGCCTCTTCTGTTGCGGCTGGTTCTGCATTGATGAGCGTTGGAACAGATACTGGTGGCTCTATCCGGCAGCCTGCTGCTTTTTGCGGGGTAGTTGGATTAAAGCCTACTTATGGCCGCTGTTCTAGATGGGGCATTGTTGCTTTTGCATCTTCTCTTGACCAAGCAGGCCCGTTCACGCGTACGGTTGGGGATTCAGCGCTTATCTTTTCAGCAATGGCAGGGCATGATAGCAAGGATTCAACCTCAGCATCTGTTGGTGTGCCTAATTTCTCTGACGTGGTTAATTCTAGCGTTGAGGGCATGCGCATTGGTATTCCTGGCGAATATCATATGGATGGAATGGATGATGAAATAACGCGGATATGGAAGCAGGGCCGGTCTTGGTTAGAACAGGCAGGGGCAACCATTGTTGATATAAGTCTTCCTCATACAAGATATGCCCTCCCATGCTATTACATAATAGCGCCTGCAGAAGCTTCATCAAATCTTGCGCGCTATGATGGGGTGCGATATGGCAACAGAGTAGATGCTGAAACGCTTGATGAGATGTATGAGGCAACACGTGCCGCAGGGTTTGGAGAAGAGGTGCAACGTCGCATTCTTATTGGAACCTATGCGCTATCTGCTGGGTATTATGATGCGTATTATCTAAAAGCTCAACAGGTTAGGCGATTGATAAAACAGGATTTTGATTCAGCATTTAACAATGTGGATGCTATTTTAACGCCCACTACGCCTACGGCGGCCTTCGAATTAGGTGCAAAAATATCAGACCCGATTACCATGTATTTAAATGATATTTTTACCGTTCCTGCAAACCTTGCAGGGATTCCAGGAATATCTGTTCCAGCAGGATTATCGAAACAGGGTCTGCCGCTTGGCCTGCAGCTATTAGCGGCACCGTTCAGAGAAGATAGATTATTTTCGGTTGCAAGCGCTATTGAAACACAAGCCCAGTTTTCGCTAGCACCCGCACGTGCAGCAGGAGAATTATCATGAGCGCGCTTGTATCTGGTAGAACCGGTGATTGGGAAATTGTAATTGGCATGGAAGTGCATGCTCAAGTCGTATCAAACGCCAAATTATTTTCTGGCTCGTCTGCTGTATTTGGGGCAAGCCCAAATCATCATGTTTCTCTTGTAGATGCAGCAATGCCAGGAATGCTTCCCGTGATTAACGCAGAATGCGTAAAACAAGCCGTTATCACAGGGCTAGGATTAAACGCAAAAATCAATAAATTTAGTGTATTCGACAGAAAGAATTACTTTTATGCCGATTTACCGCAAGGCTATCAAATAAGTCAATTCAAACACCCTATTGTAGGGGAGGGCGAGGTTCAAATAGAGCTTGCTGATGGCAGCTCACATATTATTGGGATAGAACGGCTTCACCTTGAACAAGATGCTGGCAAATCATTGCATGACCAACATCCCTCAAAAAGCTATATTGATTTGAACCGCTCTGGCGTTGCTTTGATGGAAATCGTATCAAAGCCAGAGATGCATTCAGCAGAGCAGGCAGCAGCTTATATCAAAAAATTAAGATCTATTTTACGATATCTTGGGACCTGCGATGGGAATATGGAAGAAGGCTCGCTTCGGGCAGATGTCAATGTATCTGTTAGAAAGCCAGGAGAGCCACTTGGCACCAGGACTGAAACTAAAAATCTTAATTCAGTTCGTTTTATTATGCAGACAATTGAGTATGAGGTGCAACGCCAGATAGAGCTTATTGAAGATGGCGGCGCGGTTACGCAAGAAACAAGACTATTTGATACCACAACTGGAATGACCAGAACTATGCGTGGCAAGGAAGATGCGCATGATTATCGTTATTTTCCTGACCCTGATTTATTACCCTTAAATTTTGATGATGCATTTATTGCAGATCTTAAAAAAGATATGCCTGAATTACCAGATGAGATCAAAAGTCGAATGGTAACTGAATATGGTCTGTCCTCCTATGATGCCAACGTGCTTACAGAAGAAAAAGAAGTCGCCGCATTTTATGAGCTAGCAAGCGCTGGGCGAGATAGAAAAATAACAGCAAACTGGATGAGTGTAGAATTATTTGGCGCTCTTAATAAAGCTGGTATTGATTTAGCGCAAAGCCCAGTTAGCCCAGAACAGCTTGGCGGCTTGGTTGACCTTATTTCTGATGGCAGTATTTCTGGTAAAATCGCAAAAGAAGTGTTTGCAGACATGTTTGAGACTGGAAAAGATGCCAAACAGGTTGTTGACGAAAAAGGGCTTAAACAGGTGTCTGATGAAGGTGCGATTATATCTATGATAGATAAGGTTCTTGCCTCTAATCAAGATAAGGTGGACGAATATCGAAGTGGTAAGGACAAGCTGTTCGGATTTTTTGTTGGCCAGGTCATGAAAGCCTCTAAAGGGCAGGCAAACCCAGGAATGGTCAATCAAATATTAAAACAAAAATTAGATACCTAAAGCGCGGCACGCAAAGCTGCTTCTGAGGTGCCTTCATGTTGATCCCAATAAGGGGTCGGCGAATATAGACCTTGAAGAAAGGTCGTAAGCAACATAATGCGTTTATAGCGATGATTCTTGGTTCTGAAAGTCGCGTGAATAGGCTCATCCTCATTCACAAGCTCATCAAGAAGCGGAACTAGATGTTTATTGTGGATATGTTTGCCGGTTACATAAGTTGGTAACATGGAAATGCCGCCATTATTCAAGACAGCCCTCAAAATCGCATCACCAGAATCCATTCTGACAGCTCCATTTGCAAGATAGGTGCTGATATCTCCATTTTCAGTTCTAAAATGCCAATTATTATGCGGGTGTCCATATTCAAGGGTTATCAGGCGATGTTTTTGTAAGTCTGAGACAGCACTTGGCGCGCCATGCGTGTTTAAATATTCTGCGCTGGCAACAAGCCTGCGTGTATTTGGCGCAAGCATAATTGTGGTAAGACCTTCGGTTGTATTCATTTCAGAAATACGGATATGCAAATCAATCGCGGTATGGCTAGGAGAAATAGAATAATCAGTTGTGCTCAGATCAATAGATAATTTCGGATATTTTTTCAAAAAAAAGGGCATGTGCGGTGCAATATGCCGATGTGCAAAGGCAGGCGGTGCACTGACTTTTAAAACGCCTTTTACCTCTCCTGTTGCATCTGTGATTTCTGCTTCTGCCTCATCTATTTCAGAGAGGATATGGCGGCATCTCACCAAGTAATCTGCGCCCACTTCGGTTACAGAAACCCTTCTTGTGGTGCGTTCTACAAGCTGTGCCCCAAGCCGTGTCTCCAACCCTGCAAGATGTTTAGATATAGCAGATGGGGGCATATCTAGCATATCAGCAGCAGCTCTAAATGAGTTTTCACTGGCGATAACTGTAAATACACGCATAGAGGTAATTAAATCCACGACAACTCCGATAAAAAAAGTAAACACTAAAGCGAATTAATGTCTAAATCAGAAATTATCGGTAATCAAGGCCTGTAATTCATTGCTCATAATTATTGTAGATGGATAAGCAAGGGCGCCGCCGATAAAATTTTTGATGTTATATCATTGAATGAATTGACAGGTAAAAGCGAAGCGATTAAAGGAAGAGTACAAACGCCGTGCCGTAATATGGACTTCATCTATTTTTTGCGGAGGGGTGGCCGAGTGGCTGAAGGCGGCGGTTTGCTAAATCGTTGAAGGAGGAAACTCCTTCCGGGGGTTCGAATCCCTTCCCCTCCGCCAT
>ERZ802830.50-NODE-50-length-94729-cov-8.71987_pt1 | contig 94729 bp, 94 predicted proteins | sample MGYA00345654_ERZ802830 | MGnify/ENA primary metagenome ERZ802830 (study PRJEB30503, sample SAMEA104212375) | marine metagenome | biome: Westerlies Biome; feature: [SRF] surface water layer (ENVO:00010504) within the epipelagic zone...; material: water (ENVO:00002006)...
AAGCGGCGGAACGCCCGCATGCGCGCCCGCACGAACGTCTAGTCCCGGACGCCTAGTCCCGGACGCCTAAACGCGACCCGACGGGCTGACGCCTCGGTTACCGTCACTTATCCCCCGGCCAGCGGTACATACACAACGGCCCGCGTTCCGTATTCCTGATCGGCAAATTCGAATGTGCCGCCGAGCTCTGTTGTCGCCAACGATTGCACGATGTTGAGTCCGAGACCGGCCGCATCTAACTCATCAGGATCCACGCCGACGCCATCATCGACAACGGCGATCGTCAAGGAGTCCGGCGCACGGACGGCTTCCACCGTGACGAACGTGCCCTGAGCGTGTTGAACAGCGTTGTGCACCAACTCGGAAACACACATCGCCAACGGCGTGGCTCGCTCCGCCGACAACCGTCCCGCCTCCCCGGACAACTCCAGCGTCAGCGGGGACTGGGGATCATCGACAACGATGGAGAACAGCGCCCGCACGATGCGGTCGAACTCCACAGATTCACCGAGGTCAGCCTCATTGCTGGAATCAGCAGACAGTGCCTCGTGCACCACCGCGATCGCCGCTACGCGCACCTGCGCGTCACCCAGCGCAGCGGAGATCGCCTCATCGGACGAGCGTCTGCCTTGAAGCCGCAAGAGAGCCGCCACCGTCTGAAGGTTGTTCTTCACCCGATGATGGATCTCGCGGATGGTGGCGTCCTTGGATAGCAGAGCCCGTTCACGTCGACGAATATCGGTCGTATCCCTCAACAGCAACACGGCACCGTCGATCGGGCCCGAACTTCGCAGAGGTATCGAACGCACGAGAACCGTCGCATTCGAACCCTCGATGTCTGCACGCCCGGCAACTCGACCCCGCGCCAGATCAGCGATCGCCGCGTCCACGGTTCCGTGACGTTGCAGCAGCCGGGTCACGATGCCGGAGAAGTCAGCGCCAACAAGGTCCGTCGCCAGGCCCAGGCGTCGAAGAGCACTCACCGCGTTAGGACTGGCGTAGGCCACCGTCCCCGATGAGTCGAGCCGCACCACACCGTCTCCGATGCGCGGGCGACCGCTGGCTCCGGTCACCGTTTCCGGCACCGGGAACTGGCCGGAGATCAACATGGCGAACAAGATGTCCGCGGTGGACAGGTAGAACTCCTCCAACTGCCCCGCCACCCGAGGGGCCGACGAGGCTCGACGGACCACGACCCCGATGACATCGCGGTCTCGCCCCAACTCCCCTTCACTGTCGGTAGACCGGGCGGCTCGCACCGGACGGTGAATGGGATACGCCTCGACAGCCGTGGGAACCAACGGATTCGTGGCGTCGCGCATCGTCACACTTCGACCGAACGTCAGGGCTTGATCCAGGGCAGCAAGACGACCACGGGGAGAAAACGTCCCGATGACATCCTCGGGTGTGCTCGTCGGAGCCGTCGTCGGCCGAACATGAGCCACCGCGAGGGCTCCTGCGTCATTCCACGTCGGCAGCCACAAGATGAGATCCGAGAGGGAGAGGTCTGCCAGCAGCGACCAGTCCTCAACGATGGCCGTCAGGTGCTCAAGGTCGGCGGACGACAGGTCCGTGCGCTCATTGACCAAACGCGCGGGTATCGGCACGGAGAACAACGTAGCGTGGGGCGATGAGCGATTCGGATGAGCACGCTGCCAAAGAACCCGTGCATGGCGGGCACCATGCGGTCGACGCGGCCATCGAGTGCGGGGCGCAGGCGCTCTTCACGTTGTCCGGGGCCCATATTTTTCCGCTGTTCGACGCAGCCGTGGGCGGTGCTGACGCGGTGCGGTCGGCAGATTCGACGCAATCGGCCGAACGCGGGGGCCGTCTGCCTTTGTTGGATGTTCGACATGAGCAAACCGCCGTCTTTGCTGCGGAAGCTGTCGGGAAGCTCAGCCGGATCCCCGGGTTTGCCGCCGTCACCGCAGGGCCAGGAGTCACCAACGCACTGAGTGCAGTTACGGGTGCGTGGATGAACGGCAGCCCCTTGGTCCTGGTCGGGGGTCGGGCTCCGGATTACCGCTGGGGGTCGGGCGCTCTGCAGGAACTCGACCACGTCCCCTTGGTTGCCCCGGTGACGAAATCAGCGACGACCGTCCACGATGCGTCCGAGATCGGCGCCACCATCGACGCGGCTTTTGGCACCGCTCGCACACCGCACCGCGGTCCTACTTTTGTCGATATCCCAATGGACGTCTTCTTCACTCCCACGACATCGTCGACGCCACCGGACACCGGCGCCTCGGGGGGCGCCGACCAGGAGATTGTCGGCGACCTCGATCGCGCGGCCAGCATCCTCGCCGGCGCCTGCCGACCACTCCTGGTCATTGGCTCCGACGTGTGGGCGGGGGCTGCGGTCGAGGCCGCACGGGAGTTCGTCGCCAGCGCGCAGATCCCCACGATCGCCAACGGCATGGGACGAGGGATTTTGCATCCGTCGGACCCACTCCTGGTGACGCGCGCTCGGTCCGTGGCCTTCACCGATGCCGATGTCGTGATCGTGGCCGGCGCACCGGTGGACTTCCGCCTCGGCTACGGCACGTTCGGCTCCAAGGATTCATCCCAACCCACACCGGTCATCCATCTCATCGACTCGCCAACGCAGATCGCCTCGCACGCACCGCACGCACTGCCGATCGCCGGCGATCTCAGTCAGATATTCGACGACCTGCTGGCCCAGGCTCGTGCTGCGGGCATGGACTCCGGCCGGTGGTCCCCTCCAGAATCGACGAGCGTCGGGGGCGCGAAAGACTCCACCACGTGGTGTCGACGCCTGGCTGAGGTAGCCGAGTCAGCACGCTCAGGCGACCACGACATGCTCACCTCCGACGCCGCGCCTATCCACCCCGCACGGATTTACCGGGAGTTGCACTCCAGAATCGATGACGCGGACGTCGTCATCGGCGACGGTGGCGACTTCGTCTCTTTCGCCGGTCGCTTCATCGAACCGGCGCAACCCGGCTGCTGGCTCGATCCCGGTCCCTTCGGGTGCCTGGGCACCGGACCGGGATACGCCTTGGGAACGCACGTTGCCCGCCCGGACTCCCATCCGTGGCTGCTGATGGGCGACGGGGCGGCGGGTTTTTCCTTGATGGACGTCGAGTCACTCGTGCGGCACCGCGTCCCGGTCACCATGGTCGTCGGCAACAACTCCGGCTGGGGCCTCGAGCGTCATCCCATGCGTTTCCTGTATGGCTACGACGTGTTGGCCGATCTACCGCCGATCCGGTACGACGACGTGGTCGCGGCGCTCGGAGGTGCTGGTGAGACGGTGACCGAAGCATCCGACATCGGCCCCGCACTCGATCGTGCACGCACCCACGACGGTCCCTACCTGGTCAACGTGCTCACCGACCCGGAGGTCGCCTACCCGCGCTCGACCACTGGCATCTGACTTACCGTCAAGAACCGAAGGAGGCGCGTTCCACAATCGCGCGGACGATTGTTCCCCGGCCGATTCCCTGTATCCGTTCACCGGATGGCGCGACGTGATCGGCTCCGACCTCAAACGTGATGCGCCTTGCGTCCACGTTCGTGACCGTCGCCCAGGTCGTCACGCGCGCTCCGACGGGAGTCGGCCGCCGATGGGCCACCTCGACCGACACTCCGACACTGGTGCACTCCTGTGCCATCTCCGCATCGACGGCTAGGACCGTGGCGCGTTCCATCCAAGCGATCAACTGCGGTGTCGCGAGAACCGCGACGTCACCGCTGCCCACCGCAATGGCGGTGTCTGCCTCCGTCACCGGCGCGTCGAACTCGCCGCGACGCCCGATCCACGACTGCGGGGGCACAAACACCGTCATCAGTGCCCCCCTAGCGCAAGGACACCAGGGCGTCGCCCTCTTGGACGACCGTTCCCACTTCGACGAAAATCTCCTCGACCAGGCCCGCGTGCTCCGCGAGCACGGGAATCTCCATCTTCATCGACTCCAGGACGACCAAGAGACCCCCGGCGTCCACGCTGTCCCCTGGCGAGACCTCGACGCTGTGCACCGACGCGACCATTTCCGCGTTGATCGTGTGTGCCATAGCTCCTCATGTGCGCCCGCTGAATGTTGGGCTGTGCGGAGCCTACTCCTGATCGTTGCCGGGACGCCGATGAGAGGTATCGGAAACAACCGTTACCCGAATGCGTTCACGTAGGCCCTCGGGTGTCGCAATACCCGCCGAGGCGCGAACCACGAGGGCTTGTACTCGTCGAACTTCCTGCCGCTGGTGTTCGCACGGTGGGCATTCGGTGAGGTGGACGGCGATCAGGCGATACTCCTCGGCCCCCACTTCACCGTCGATGTAGGCACTCAGGGAAGCCACCACCTGCGAGCAGGGGGTCTCGTGCGGGCGTCCGCAACTCATGATTCCTCACCTCCCCAGGCGCCGACGAGTCCTTGGTTCTTCGCATACTTATCTAACAATCCCCGCAACGCTTTTCTTCCCCGATGGACGCGCGACATCACCGTTCCGACCGGTGAATCCATGATGTCCGCTATTTCCCGGTAGCTGAACCCCTCCACGTCGGCCAGGACGACAGCTGTTCGAAATTCCTCGGGAATCTCGGCCAACGCCGCCGACACGTCATCGTCACCCAACAACTCCAGCGCCTCTATCTCGGCGGATCGACTGCCTCCGGCGGAACGTGTCTCGATGTCCAGCATCTGCGCGTCTCCAAGCTCATCGGTGGGCTGGAAGCGGGGCTGACGTTGAGCCTTGCGGTAGTCATTGATGAACGTGTTTCGCAGGATGCGAAACAGCCATGCCCTCAGGTTGGTCCCCTGCTGGAACGTCCGGTACGCCGCGAAGGCCTTCGCGTACGTTTCCTGGACGAGATCCTCGGCATCAGCAGGGTTGCGCGTCATGCGAAGAGCAGTTCCGTACAACTGATCGAGATAGGGCAAGGCGTCGGTTGCGAAGAGTGTCGACAGTTCCTCGTCCGACAATTCGCGACCCGGATCGCTCGGATCGCACGGATCGCTCGGATCGCTCGGTTCACCCGTCGGATCGTTACCCACCGGCTGTTCGCTCCGGTGGGGGTCCATTGCGGCGGGGGCTTCAGGCATCGCCCGTCAGCCTACGCACCTTCATTGGTGACCGGGTGGGCTCTCAAACCGGGGTGATGAGATCCAGACCGTCGTTCACTGGGGCGTTGACACGCGTGGATACCGGGTGAAAGTCACGCGAGCCCGACTCCACGCCGTTTCGAGACTGCGCGCAGATGGCTTCCAAGGTGCCCTGGGCATCCTCCAGGTGCGGATCCAGCCATCGTTCCCACCAGGACTTGGGCACCTCCACGGGCATTCGGTCGTGAATGTCTGCCACGGGCCCGACCGCCTCCTGGGTCAGAATCGTGCACGTGCGCATCTCCCCGTGGGGCCCTTGCCAGTCGTCAAACAGTCCCGCCATGGCCAGCGGTTCACCGCTGCGAGGATAGATGTAGAACGGCTGTTTCCGTGAGCCGGCGCCTTCGGGGGGCGGGCGCCATTCGTAATAGCCATCCGCCGGAACCACACACCTGCGGCGCCGGAATGCTGCCCGGTAGGAAGGCTTCGTTGCCACCGATTCCGACCGCGCGTTGATCATCCGACTCGCACGTGAGGAATCCGAGGACCACGACGGAATCAATCCCCAGCGGGCAACGGTCAGGCGTCGCGTTCGGTCCTCATCGACAACGATGTACACCTCGGATGTGGGAGTGATGTTGAACCGCGGGGCGAGCTCCGTTAACGGAAGTTCCTCGACTCGACACCAGTCGCCGAGTTCACTCGCTTCTCGACTTGCCGCATACCGGCCGCACACACCATCTCCTCACAAGCTCTCATCACACGAGAGAGCTGGGTACGTTCAGAAAAGAGCGCTGGCCAGAGCCGTTCGTGCAGATGCCACGGCTGGATCGTCACCCGCAACCGTGAACAGTTCGACGGTCCGGGTCCGGGCACGCTCGCGATCATCACCCACGGATTGCCGAACGGCGTCGATGAGGCGGGTGAAGCACGCCGACCAGTTGCCCTGCAAGGCCTCGACGTCCGCGGCCATGAGTTGGGCATCGACATCCTCGCCGCTTGAGGCTGACTGCAACGCGGCGACCGGGTCGAGGCCCTCGGTCCGCTCGTATAGATCCACCGTCGCCAGTCCCGCCGCCGCATCGCTGTCGGCCGGTGACTCGTCCAGAATCTTTCGGTACGCAGCCCGTGCAGCCGGCCAATCGCCAGCGTCTATCGCGTCGACGGCCGCATCGAATCGCGGGTCACCGGCATCGAGTTCGGCGTCGACGTCATCGGAGACCTCCTCGCCCTGCACTGCCCCGTCGATTCCCTGGCTGGCAGCGATCTCGAGAACCTTGTCGATGGCCTGACGCAACTGCGATTCCGGGAGAGCCCCTTGGAACAGCGGTGCCACTTGTCCACCGATGACGGCGAAAACCGATGGGATCGATTGGACTTGGAAAGCAGCAGCGATCTGTTGTTCTGCATCGACGTCGACCTTGGCAAGAATCCACCGCCCGGCGTATTCGGCAGCGAGTTGCTCCAACAGCGGCGATAACTGCTTGCAGGGTTCGCACCACGTGGCCCACAGATCCAAGATGACCGGCACCGTCATGGATCGATCCATAACTTCGGCCTGGAAGTTGACCGCGGTTGCATTGATGATCAGGCCCGCGGGTGCTCCCTCTACGGCCGCATCGGTCTTGCGCTGCTGATCTTTTTGTGCCGCGATGGCGCCGAGGTCTACTGCCCCGGCGAAGTTAGGAGTGCTCACACGCCCATTGTGGCGCATGGGCCCACGGCACGGAGCCGATACCCGGTTCGGCTCAGGGCTAGCGCTCGGTTCCCTGGGACCCGGGCCTACAACCCGGGCGTACGACACGGACTTAAGACCCTGCGCCTGACCCCATCTCGTGGACCAACGCCTCGGCTGCCCCGTGTACATCCACCTCACCGTGGGCAACCGCGCTGACCGAATCCTCGAAGGCTGACATCGAGGAAGCGGCTTCGATACGCGAGCGCACCATTCCCACAGCGGTCGCAATGACCTCCTCCCGGGCACGGGCCATGCGCCGGCGCTCGAGTTCACCGTGATCGACCGCCCACGCGCGATGATCAGCAATCGCAGCCACGATGTCGTCGATTCCGGTGTCGGTGCTGGCGATGGCCGTGAGCACCGGCGGCGTCCACGCCTCGACTACGTCATCTGCTTCGCTCTTCGCGTTCTGCTGGCTTATCGCGGTCTGCTGGCTCGTCGCAAGCGAGATCATCTGCCGCAGATCCCGGGCCGTTGTCTGGGCTCCCTCGCGGTCGGCCTTGTTCACCACGAACAGATCCCCGATCTCCAAGATTCCGGCTTTTGCCGCCTGGATTCCATCTCCCATTCCCGGTGCCAGCATGACGATGGTCGTGTCCGCTGCAGCGGCCACCTCCACTTCCGATTGGCCCACACCCACCGTCTCCACCACGACGACGTCGAATCCGGCGGCGTCGAGAACTCGCAGGACGTGTCCGGCCGCGGCCGCCAGTCCGCCGAGGTGACCGCGTGAGGCCATCGATCGAATGAAGACGTTCTCATCCGAGGAGTGCGACTGCATGCGGATCCGATCACCGAGCAGCGCACCTCCGGAGAACGGCGACGACGGGTCCACAGCAACAACCGCAACCGACTGACCTCGGGCACGGAACGCCGTAATCAGCGCCGCGGTCATCGTGGACTTGCCCACCCCCGGTGATCCGGTGATGCCGACGACGTGGCTACGCGGACGATCAGCGTCACTCCTGGCGTGTTGCGCAAGCCGCCGGAGGAGCTCGAGACCGTCCGGCCCTGCGTTTTCGACAAAGGTGATCGCTCGCGCAAGGTCACGTACCTTGCGCTCGGCGATTCCGGCCATCAGCCGATCGACCTCGTCGGTCATCCTGTTCGGTCTCCTTCGGGCTCAGCTGCAGTCTGTGTTTGCGGCATCCTTTCGCGATCTCGCCTGGGCGGGTACGCGAAACGCTTACGTCGCGGTGGGCACTTCGACAATCAGCGCATCCCCCTGGCCACCGCCGCCACACAGGGCTGCTGCCCCGATTCCTCCACCTCGACGACGCAACTCGTACATCAGGTGCAACACGAGGCGGGCTCCGGACATTCCGATGGGGTGGCCGAGCGCGATTGCGCCACCGTTCACATTGAGACGCGAGCTATCGATTCCCAGACGCTTGATCGAGGCAACAGCAACCGCGGCGAATGCTTCATTGATCTCCACGAGGTCGAGGTCGGAAACGGAGATCCCCTCTTTGGCGCACGCCGCCTCGATCGCCGCCGCCGGCTGTTCGTGAAGTGACGGGTCGGGCCCGGCGACAACTCCATGGCTGCCCAGGAACGCCATCGGGGTCCGTTCGAGTCGCTCGGCCGCTGCGCGTGAGGTGACGACGAGGGCCGCCGCGCCGTCTGAAATCTGCGACGCATTCCCTGCGGTGATCGTCCCCTCGGGGGCGAAGGCCGGGCGCAGACGTCCCAGAGATTCCGCGGTCGTCTCGGCCCGAATACCTTCGTCGTCGGTGACGACGATGTCGTCGCCCTTGCGCTGGGGAATCCGCACCGGGGTGATTTCCTCGGCCAAGATCCCGACCGATTGCGCAGCTGCGGCTCGACGATGCGAGGCCTCGGCGACCGCGTCCTGCTCTTGTCGCGTCAACGCATAGCGGTCGTTGTATCGCTCCGTCGCTTCTCCCATGGCGCATTCGTCGAACGCGCATGTGAGTCCGTCGAACGCCAGCGCATCGATCATTGTCCAGTCGCCATACTTCTTACCCTCGCGCGAACCAATCAGCAGGTGGGGAGCCTGCGACATCGACTCCATGCCTCCGGCGACAACGGCGTCGAACTCTCCAGCGCGGATCATCTGATCGGCGAGAGCGATCGCGTCGATCCCCGACAGGCACACCTTGTTGATCGTCAGGGCCGGGATCGCCATGCCCAGTCCCCCGGCGATCGCCGCCTGACGGGCCGCGTTCTGGCCCGAACCGGCCTGCAGGACCTGGCCGAGAACCACGTAGTCAATATCGGTCGGCTGAACTCCCGAGCGCTCGAGCGCACCGGCGATCGCGAATCCTCCGAGGTCAGCCGCAGACAGCGACGACAAAGAGCCCTGCAGTCGGCCCATCGCAGTTCGTGCTCCACCAAGAACAACCGCTCCATCGCGCAGACTCATCTCAACCGCTCACCCTTCCCGATATTCGGTCCCGCCTGCAGGTGTCACCGGTCACTGGACCCCTGCTCGTGCAACGATAGTTCCCATGCATCCTGTGGTTACCCGGATCGACCATGTCGGCATAGCGGTCGCCGATTTCGACGAAGCCGTTGCTTTCTACGCTCGTGCCTTCCACATGACCGTCGACCACGAAGAAGTCAATACTGAGCAGGGGGTGCGTGAGGCGATGCTGCGCGTGGGCGACTCGGATTCGTGGATCCAGATTCTCGCTCCGCTCAGTGCCGACTCCCCCATCGGCCGATTCCTCGACCGCAGTGGTCCAGGAATTCAACAAATGGCGTACACCGTGACCGACATCGACGCGGTCAGTGATCATCTTCGATCCGCAGGGGTTCGACTGCTGTACGACGAGCCGAAGACCGGTACCGCGGGGTCGCGGATCAACTTCACCCACCCGAAGGACTCTGGCGGCGTACTTATCGAGTTGGTGCAACACGCCGCGGAGTAATCCGCTTCCCCACGCCTGCGTATCAGACAATTCTTCATGTGCTTCCCCGCATCCAGTTGCCGCTGGACGTCGCCATCGACCCCGGTATCGGCCAGCAACCCACTACCTGGGTGGTCGTCGGAGCGGTTGTTGCCCTGGTAGGACTGTTCGTTGCGCGCCGGGCTCGCAAGCTCGCAATCTTGATGACCGTCGGCACCGCTGGCGCGGTGTGGGCCTCGTCGTCCGGTGCCCTTTCCCTCGCCGGGTAACTCGGCTACCGCGGCGACGAGCCGGGCGCGGCTTTCGGTTCACCCTCAGGCCCGGTACCTTTCCTTGGCACAGACAAGTCTGTGACGCATACGAGTCCATGACGCTGCATGACAGGACTTGCGGCAAAGGACGGTAAGGGGAGCAAGCGTGGCTGGGGATTTCGAGTCGATCGTTCGTGCCATCGAAGAGCAGGACTCCTCAATCGGTGACATGCCGATTCCGCACACATACCTCGCCGCCACGCTTCACAAGTCCGACGAGCAGATGTTCGCTGGTCGAGCATCCCGCGACAAGGATCCCCGTGAGTCGCTGCACATCGAGCAGGTTCCTACGCCCGAGCTCGCAGCAGGCGAAGCCCTCATCGCGGTGATGGCTTCGGCCATTAACTACAACACGGTGTGGTCCTCGATATTCGAGCCCGTCTCGACATTCGGATTCCTCGATCGTTATGCCCGGAGCAACCCCGACGCAGCCCGGCACAACCGGAACTACCACGTCTTGGGCTCTGATGCTTCCGGCGTCGTTCTTCAGACCGGTCCCGGAGTCCACACGTGGAAGCCGGGCGATCGCGTGGTCGCCCACTGCCTGTCGGTGGAACTCGAGTCTCCCCTCGGTCACAACGACACAATGATGGATCCCGAGCAGCGCATCTGGGGGTTCGAGACCAACTTCGGTGGCTTGGCTCAACTCGCCATCGTCAAAGCCAATCAACTCCTTCCCAAACCGGAGCACTTGACGTGGGAGGAAGCGGCCTGCCCGGGACTGGTCAACTCCACGGCCTACCGTCAACTCGTGTCTCACAACGGTGGGGCAATGAAACAGGGAGACGTCGTTCTCATCTGGGGAGCCTCAGGAGGCTTGGGCTCCTACGCGACCCAGTACGCGTTAAACGGTGGCGCTATCCCCGTGTGCGTCGTTTCCAACGAGAGCAAGGCCGAGGTCGTGCGCTCCATGGGAGCCGACTTGATCATCGATCGCGCGGCCGAGGGGTACAAGTTCTGGAAGGACGAAACCACCCAGGACCCCAAGGAATGGCAACGGCTCGGTAAGAAGATCAGGCAGCTCACGGGCGGAGACGACATCGACATCGTCTTCGAGCATCCGGGGCGTGAGACTTTCGGCGCCAGTGTCTACGTCACCCGTAAAGGCGGCACCATCGTGACGTGCGCGTCGACATCCGGCTTCATGCACGAGTACGACAACCGCTATCTGTGGATGAACCTCAAGCGCATCGTGGGCAGCCACTTCGCCAACTACCGGGAAGCACACGAGGCGAACCGACTGATCGCCAAGGGAATGATCCATCCCACGCTGTCCAAGGTCCTGCCGCTGGCCGAGACCGGCCAGGCTTCGTGGGAGGTCCATCGCAACATGCACCAGGGGAAAGTCGGCATTTTGTGCCTGGCTCCCGTCGAAGGCCTCGGCGTCACCGACCCGGCACTTCGTGAGTCCGTCGGTCCTGCTCTCGATCGGTTCCGGTCGGCTACGGCTTCGTGATCCGACCCCCGTCGACCTACCTGACCTACCATGACGAAATGACTGCGCCATCGACGTCGTCGCACGTCGATGAGCACATGCCGTGGAAACTCGACCGTGGCCGCTCCCTCGGTGAGATGGGCTATCTCCCCGGACTCGACGGCCTTCGGGCTGTGGCCATCATCGGGGTGCTGCTCTATCACGCAGGCATCGACTGGATGCCTGGAGGCTTCCTCGGCGTCGACGTCTTCTTCGTCATCAGCGGCTTCTTGATCACCTCGCTGATACTTGAGGAGTACGACCGCTCAGGACGCGTCAATTTCACCAAGTTCTACCTCGGCCGCGCCCGCCGACTCCTCCCCGCCGTTGCCGTAATGCTGATCGCGGTTGGTCTCGCGGTTCTCATCGTCTACCAGGACGCACTGAGCGCCTTTCGCGAAGACGCACTCGCAACCGTCTTCTACGTGAACAACTGGTGGTACATCTTTGTCGATCAGTCCTACTTCGAGTCTGTCGGGCGACCGCCGCTGTTGAAGCACCTGTGGTCACTGTCCGTCGAAGAGCAGTTCTACTTGATCTGGCCGGCGTTCGCCCTCCTGCTGATGCGGTCGGGAGGACGCCCCCTCGTTCGTCGACTTGCCCTGGTGCTGGCGATCGCGTCGACGGTGTGGATGGCGGTCTTGTCGATCCGCAATGGCTACCCGGTCGATGCCGACCCCAGCCGCGCGTACTTCGGTACCGATTCGCACAGCATGGGGCTCTTGGTCGGTGCAGCGCTGGCCACCATGTGGAGACCCGGACGATTGAGCACCCACATTCCACGCCTAGCCCAATTCGTCATCACCGGGATTGGCGTGGCGTCCCTCGCCGCCGTTATCGGCTTCTATCTCTTCGTCGGCGAGTTCACACCGTGGTTATATCGCGGGGGTTTTCTCGCCCTCGCCTTCTTCACCACAGCGTTGATCGCCGCGGTGACTCACCCGGCTTCTTTCTTGGGGCCAGCGCTCGGCACGGGAATTCTTCGCTACATCGGCAGACGCTCCTACGGCATCTACCTGTGGCACTGGCCGATATTCATGGTGACGCGCCCCGGTATCGACGTGGAGTGGAGCGAGCCCGTCACGTTCGTCGTGCGCATCGCCCTCACGCTCGTCATCGCCGAACTCAGTTACCGCTTGGTGGAGATGCCCATTCGGCGGGGCGCGCTTGGTCGAGCTTGGTCGGCCATCCGTTCGGGAGGCACGCTGGGCGTGCGCGCCATAGTCACACTGATTGCTACCGGCATCGTCACCATCGCCGGTGCGGCCGTCGCCATCGCTTTGATCATGAACCCCGGGGATGGCCGTGACGCCATTCCTCCCGATGTCGTCGAAGCCATGGGTATCGCCGATGGCGGCCCACTCGAATTGGCAATCGACGACGAATCATCGGATGCGCAGGACGCCGCCGATGCGGGTGCAAATGTGGGCATATCGACCGAGTCAGGTACCGCCCCAGGTATCACCAGTAGCCAAGACACCGACAGCGGCGAGCCAGTGCTGTCCGAGGAGGAAATCCGCGCGGCAAACGGACCGGTCAGCGTGATAGGAGACTCGGTGGTCTTGGGCGCGCGATCTGCCATCAAGGACGCCATCCCCGGCGCTCGCGTCGACGCGAAGGTGTCGCGGATGCCGGGAGGCTTCACCGGTCGAGTGAAGAAACTGGACCGCCGTGACAAGCTCGCGAACGTGGTTGTTGTGCACCCGGCCACTAACGGCGTCATCAACGCCAAAATTCTGCGCGGCATCCTCGATCCCCTGACCGACTACGAGCGCGTCGTCATCGTGAACGCCTCCGTGCCCCGATCGTGGGAGAAGCAGAACAACAAGGTGATCGCGAAGGTCACTCCCGATTACCCCAACGTCGTCGTCGCCGACTGGAAGAGCGCGTCCAACGGCAGGAGCGACTACTTCGTTTCCGACGGGGTGCACCTGACGGGTTCGGGAGCCGCAGCCTTCGCGGAGGTCATCCGCGAAGCTTCTGGCTTGTGACCTGACCGCGACAGGCAACGCGCAGTGACGCATGATGGCCTAGTGCACATCGGAACCCACGTTCGCCTGATCGCCATCACCTCGGCGGTCCTCGTCATCGTCGGTGCCTTGTCGATCGGTGGCGTCCTGGTATTCGGGCCGCTGTTCCCCGCGGCCAGCGCCCAGCCGACGGTGGAGCTCGTGTCCAAGAAGACCATTGCTCGATCTCTGACCAGCCCCTGGGGCCTTGCGTTCCTGCCCGACGGTTCCGCTCTGGTTTCCGAGAGAGACACCGGCCTCGTCCGACGGATCGCCGGTCGATCGAACGGCTCCCCCGCGCGATCGTTGACCACGACCTCGAAAGTGGGAACAGTCAGTGGGGTCCGCGCCGGCGGCGAAGGAGGGCTCCTCGGGATTGCCGTTCCGCCTACGGCGCGCGGAACCCAACCCGAGGTGATCTTCGCGTACCTGACGACGGCACGGGACAACCGAGTGGTGCGCATCGACTGGGACGGCCGTAGCCTCGGGCCCCAGACGCCGATCGTGACCGGGATTCCCAAGAACACGTACCACAACGGTGGCCGCATACTCGTGGACGATGACGTTCTGTACATCGCGACCGGAGATGCCGGGATCCCGGAACTCGCGCAAGACCGCACCTCACTGGCCGGCAAGGTCCTGCGGGTCGACTTCGACGGTGCACCCGCGGCCGGCAACCCCATCGAAGGGTCGCGGGTCTTCACACTCGGACATCGCAACGTTCAAGGTCTCGCACTAGACGCCGCGGGACGACTGTGGGCCACGGAGTTCGGCACGAGCAAGGCCGACGAGCTCAACCTGCTCCGCCCGGGCCGAAACTACGGCTGGCCGGTGGTGGAAGGTCGCAGCTCGAAGCGAGGATTCACCAATCCGAAGGTCACGTGGTCGCCGACATCTACCGCGTCACCGAGTGGCTTAGCGATTCAGGACGGCGCCGCCTACGTCGCGAGCCTGCGGGGTGAGGTCCTGTGGCGAGTCCCCTTGAGGGGCACCCGGGCCGGAAATCCCGAGGCCGTCGACCTCGGTGAGCAAAGCCGTCTGCGCACCGTCGCCGCGGCACCGGACGGCCGGCTCTGGCTGTCCACCAGTAACACTGATGGGCGGGGCGATCCCGGCTCCCGGGACGACCGCATGCTCAGCTTGATCGTCGACGACTAGCCACTCATTCCCGACCGCTGGATATGGGTCAGGAAGTCAGCGAGCGCACGACCCACGTGCGCGGGCTGTTCGATGGCAGATAAGTGACCGGACCCGGGTATTTCACTGGCCTGGGCGTCGGACAGCGCCTCGAGCATGGTGTTCTGCTCGCTCAGCGGAGACATACCGTCCTCATCTCCCCAGAGCACCAGGGCAGGAACATGTACCTCCGTCAGCATGTCCACCGAGTCCGGGCGTGCGGCCATCGCACGCTGGTACCAGGAAACAGTTTCCGGGGACGCCTGAAGCATCCATGACTCGACCCTGCGGACGACATTCGGCCGTGATGCGTGGGTCGTGGATCCCACCAGCACCGGGAGAATCTTCTCGCGCAAGATCTCGGCACACTTGCTCGGAGATTGATCGATGAGGGCGGCGAGTTCCTGTCGGGCCTGCTGCGCATCGGCGGAGTCGGCCGTGGCTTTGCTGTCGCACAACCCGACCCCGGCGAGCATCTTCGGCTGTTGCCGCCACCATTCCATGGTCAGGTACCCCCCGACAGAGAGTCCAGCCACCACGAGTCTGTCGACGCCACGGTCCAATGTCGCCGAGATCAGCGTCGCCACCACGCTCGCGAGATCCGGCTCGCCCTCCGCTGGGAGGGGGCTGGCTCCAAATCCCGGGAGATCGGGAACGAGAACGCGCCAGCCGATGTCGACAATCGCGGGTATCTGCTCATCCCACATGTGATGGTCACACGGAAAGGCGTGTAGCAGCATCGCGACAGGACCCGATCCCTCATCGATCATTGCGATGCTCACGCCAGATCACTCCACTTGTCCATCGGGCCGGTCCAGTGGCTCGGAAGATCCTCGGAGTCGGGCTCGATGACCTGCACGATGCGATTCAATACGTTACCGACGAATCGCTCCCCTACCCACAGGTGCTTGGCACCGGGAACGGCTACGACGTCGATGGCCGGGGCAACAGCGAATGCCTCGCGAGCGGCCTGCGGAGGCAGAAAGTCATCGAACTCGGGCACGAAGGCCACGACGCGTCGCCCGGCTGTTTGCCATACGCGAACGTCCTCGACGGTAGCGAACCGCAGCGGCGGGCTCAACAAGATGGCACCGCGAACAGGGTCGACATTTCCGTGCTTGAGAACGACATCGGTGCCGAAAGACCACCCCACCAGCCAGATATCCGGTAGTCCCCGCCGCTGTGCCTCATCAATGGCCGCTCTTAAGTCCAAACCCTCGCCCTCGGCACTGTCAAATTCGCCTTCGCTGGCACCGGCCGCAGAAGCGGTGCCGCGAGTGTTGAAGCGCAGTACGGCGATGTCGGACATGGCTGGTAGACGCCACGCCATCTTTCGCAACACGTGCGAATCCATCATGCCGCCGTGCGTGGGCAACGGATGGACACACACGATCGTCGCGCGCGGCTGATTCTCGAGCGGAAGAGCCACCTCACCAACGAGTCGCAACCCATCGGCGGTCGTCAACGAGAGGGGCTCGCGACGAGCCGGCAGTACCGAATTGGCGGTGATGGGCTCGTCAACGACATCCATCATCGCGGGCCTCGTGTCCCACGAGCCCGCCAGCACGGTGTGTGCCAATGACGCCTCTCGTCGGCGCCCTTCGGATCATCGGCGCTCCACACGACTACGTGAGGAGTCGCCGGCCGAATCTCATGATCGCACCCCGGGCATCGGTACGTCTTGGTTGCCGACGACCCAGTCAATGACCGCACGATCCAATCGCCGTCCGGGTGCGATTCGATCTGCTGATTGGACCGCGGAGCCGCGCGTTCGGGCTCGTGGCGCCTGCGGTTCTTTCGACCCACGTCATCGTCCCCTATGCGTACGAGCGAAAACCACGACCGGCTTTTCGACCGGTGTAGCCCGCCGTCACCAGATGCTCCAACCAAGGCGCGGGAGCGAAACCGGGCTCACGAAATTCCCGATACAGCGTTTGTTGAATAGCGAGCGAAACATCCAATCCAACAACGTCGAGCAATTCGAAGGGGCCCATGGGGTACCCGCAGCCGACCTTCATCGCCGTGTCGATGTCGTCTGTAGTCGCGTAGTTGCCCTCGGCCATCTTGATAGCGTCGTTCAGGTACGGGAACAGCAGTGCATTTACAATGAAACCGGCTCTATCACCGCAGTGAACACCCACTTTGCCGATCCGAGACACGACACTTCGCGCGGTGGCGACGACATCCGAGCTCGTCGCGACCGTGTCGACGATCTCCACGAGCTTCATCACCGACGCCGGATTGAAGAAGTGAAGCCCGACGACGTCTCCTGGGCGCGATGTCACCGACGCAAGATCGACCACGGGCAAGGAGGAGGTAGTCGTGGCCAAGATGACCCCCGGCCGACAAATCTCATCCAGGTTCTCGAACAGCGCGGTCTTGATATCGAGTTCCTCGGCGATGGCCTCCACCACCAGATCCACATCGGCAAGGTCATCCAAAACCGTGGTGCCGGTGATGCACCCCATAGCGGCATCCACGGCGTCCTGTTCGATCTTGCCCCGTTGCAGAGCCTTCTCCAGGCTCCGACGGATCGATGCGATGACCTTCGCGACCTTGTCCTCTGATCGGGCGACGAAAGTGACCGAGAACCCGGCCTTGGCGAATACTTCGATGATCCCCGTTGCCATGGTGCCGGAGCCGACAACACCCACGGTGTTGACCTCGCGGACAGACGCGTCCGAGGCGTCCTGCGCCGCCACATGGTCGTCGGCGACGATCTCGGGTGAGCCAGGCTCGGCGTAGGAGTAGAAGCCACGTCCGGATTTCCGGCCCTTCAACCCGGCGGTGACCATGTGCTTAAGGATGGGACTCGGGGCGTGCAGACGATCTCGACCCTGCCGATACATGGTGTCCAAGATTTGGTACGAGGTATCAAGCCCAATGAGATCCAGCAGAGCCAAGGGCCCCATCGGCAACCCGCATCCCAGGCGCATCGCCGCATCGATGTCCTCACGGCTTGCGTACTTCTGCTCGAACATCGATGCCGCATGATTGAGGTAGCCGAACAACAGACTGTTGGCAATGAACCCGGCTTTGTCTTCGCAGATCACCGCCTGTTTGCCGATCTGCTCGGCGAAAACCCGAATGTGCTCGACAACCTCATCGTCGGTGACGACGGTGCGAACGATTTCCACGAAATCTTGCACGGGAGCCGGGTTGAAGAAGTGCAATCCCACCACGCGCGACGGTTGGCCGACCGCCGTGGAAATTTCAGTGACCGACAGCGAGGAGGTGTTCGTGCACCAAATGACTCGATCGGGCAAGAGGCCGTCGAGCTGGCCGAGAACCTGGCGTTTCAACTCCAGGTTCTCGGGTACCGCTTCGATCACGATGTCCGACGTCAAAGACTCCTGCAGGTTGGTCGTGAAAAGGATGCGATCGAGAATTCCGGATCGCTCACTCGCGGTCAGTTTGTCGCGGGCCACCGCTCGGTCGGTGGAGGCTTCGATGCGCTGACGTGCATCGCTGACGGTGGTGTCGTCGATGTCGATAGCTCGGACGGCGAAGCCGTGTCGCGCGACTACCTCAGCTATTCCGGTCCCCATGGTTCCCAAGCCGATAACTGCAACACTGCCGACCCTGTCCCGAGATTCCATGAGTGCAGTCTGCCAAAGGGTCAAAACAGGCGCAGACCCGAATCCGCTGTGCCTTTGAGTTCGTCGTAGTCAACGACGAGGCAGCGGATGCCGCGATCCTCGGCGAGGGTTCGAGCCTGGGGTTTGATTTCCTGAGCGGCGTAGACGCCGGAGACGGGAGCAAGTATCGGATCTCGATTCAACAGTTCCAGATAGCGCGACAGCTGCTCTACTCCATCGATTTCACCGCGCCTTTTGATCTCAACCGCCACCGGCTTGCCCTCCTCGTCCCGGCACAAGAGGTCGACCGGCCCGATCGCGGTGGGGTATTCACGTCGCACGAGAGTCCAGCCACTACCGAAGGTCTCCACGTGTTCGGCCAGAAGTTTCTGCAGGTGCGCTTCCACGCCATCCTTCACCAAACCGGGGTCTTGGCCCAGGTGGTGCTGAGAATCATGTTGGACGTCGTACACGTACACCACTAGATGCTCACCGGCCTTGTTCGTCACCGTCCAGATGGACCTCGTGCCTTCCGGAGCGTCGCGCGTAACGCCGTCACCGGTGCTGTCAGCATCATCGATGTCTTCTTCGACCAACCGGCACGGCGGGCTCATCCAATTCAGCGGCTTACCTCCGCGATCGTTGTGGATCAGCAGGGTGCCGTCTCCTTTGATCATGAGCAGCCGCACCGCCTCCGGCAGTTCGGTGGTCAACCGTCCCTGGTACTCGACCGAGCACCGCGCCACCACAATCCGCACCGTCCGAGGCTAGCCGCCGTGCTTGCACGGGACAGGGCACCGGGTGCGCAATACCATCGCGAGGGTGATGCAGCGGTTCCACGTCTGGCCCGTCGTCGTTCTCGCCGCGGCCAGCCTCGTGGGTTGTGCGACCGAGGACGTCGACCCAGCTGCCGCCGACGATCCAACGCCGACCTCATCCGCTGACTCAGTGGATGAGTTAGTCGATGAGTTGGCGGATGAGTCATTCGATACCTCGGCGACCGACTCCCCCAATACTCCCGATTCCGTCATCGAACTGGAACCGAAGGATCTCGTCATCCGCTCGAACGAGCTCTGGGGCTCGTTCAATCGCATGGGCAAAGACACCCTCTGCCGCACCGATTTTGATGACGCTTTCGAGGTCACGTCCACCGCCAACTTCTTCATCGAGTTATCGCGAGCCGCCAATGACCAAACGCCCGACGCTCAACCGTGGATTACCGGGCTCACCGATGAACAGGCGACGCAGGTGCTCTACGCAGCCGCGATGAAGTACTGCACCAATTTGCCCGACGTCTGATCGACGTCGATACAGCCAGACATCGAGACGCGCGCAGGTGCGCGGACAGTGGGAACAGACGTCCTCCACGATGTTTGCCTTACGGCGAGGATGGGACCCGTTCGTCACCCACCGAAAGGTGGTCGACCACTCGATCCAAAATGCCGGCGACGTCGTAGTCCTTGGGGGTGAACACTTCGGCCACCCCTTGTTCGGTCAACCACGCCTCGTCTTCGGCCGGGATGATTCCACCGACGACCACGATGACGTCGTCCGCACCCTCGGCAGCAAGCCCGCGCAAGATCGCCGGCACCAATGACCGATGTGATCCAGACAGGATCGACAGGCCAACAACATCCACGTCCTCGGCTACCGCGGCGGCCACAATCTGCTCGGGGGTGAGGCGAATGCCCTGATAGATGACCTCGAAGCCCGCATCCCGCGCCCGTACGGCGATCTGCTCGGCGCCATTGGAGTGGCCGTCGAGGCCCGGCTTACCGACGAGGAACCGGAACGGTCGACCGCGTGAGGCGGTGAGTTCGTGAACTCGCGCGGAGACACGCGCCATCGACGTCCGGTCGGAGGAGGAATCCTTGGTCGACGGCGTCGCGGAAACCCCCGACGCCACCGTCGCATCGATGCCCGTCGGCGCCCGATATTCACCGAAGGAGCGGCGCAGTGCTGAAGCCCACTCCCCGGTGGTGACCCCCGCCCGGGCGCAGGCCAAAGTCGGCTTCATCATGTCCTCACCCAACTCTGCAGCCGCGTGCAACTCCTCCAGGGCGGCCTCCACGGCCAGTGAGTCGCGATTCGCTCGCCATTGCTCGAGACTGTCAACGGCCTCGGCTTCGACATCAGGATCGACGATGTACACAGCGTTCTTACCTTCGATCTGCAACGGGCTCGGCTCGCTGGAGAGATACGCGTTAACCCCGACGATCGTGTCTTCACCAGATTCGATGCGGGCACGTCTGCGCGTCAGCGACCCCACCAACTCTTGCTTCATGTAGCCGTTTTCCACTGCGGCCACCGCGCCACCCATGTCGAGCACCCGCTGCAGCTCCTCGCGGGCCTGGGACTCCATGTCAGCGACCTTCGCCTCCACCACCGGTGATCCGGCGAAAAGATCGTCGTACTCAAGCAGGTCGGTCTCGAAGGCGAGAACCTGTTGCATGCGCAGAGACCATTGCTGATCCCACGGTCGCGGCAACCCGAGAGCTTCGTTCCACGCGGGCAGTTGCACCGCGCGAGCACGGGCGTCTCGCGACAATGTCACCGCGAGCATTTCAAGCATGATGCGGTAGACGTTGTTCTCCGGCTGCGCCTCGGTGAGGCCCAAGGAGTTCACCTGGACGCCGTAGCGGAATCGCCGTTGCTTGGGATCTTCCACGCCGTACCGCTCCTGCGTGATGGAATCCCATAGTTCGACAAATGCGCGCATCTTGCACATCTCTTCGACGAAACGCACTCCCGCGTTGACGAAGAAGGACATCCGGCTGACGACGGAACCGAAATCCCCGCCCGGCACGCGATCGGTGTCACGCACTCGATCGAGGACTTCGATCGCGGTGGCCAGCGCATACGCGACCTCCTGCGTTGGGGTCGCCCCGGCCTCTTGCAAGTGATAACTGCAGATGTTGATCGGATTCCACTGCGGCACTTCGGTGACCGAGTACACGATCATGTCGGTGATGAGTCGAAGAGACGGATCCGGTGGGAAAACGTATGTGCCTCGACTCAGATATTCCTTCACGATGTCGTTCTGCGTTGTTCCCTGGAGTTGGGTCGGCTCGACGCCCTGCTCTTCGCCCACCGCGATGTACAGGGCAAACAGCCACATGGCTGTCGCGTTGATGGTCATGGACGTGTTCATCTGGTCGAGCGGGATCTCTCGGAACAGCGTGCGCATATCCCCAAGGTGCGCGATCGGTACCCCCACCTTGCCCACCTCGCCGGCGGCCATCGGCGAATCCGGGTCGTACCCGGTCTGCGTGGGTAGATCGAAGGCAACGGACAGTCCCGTTTGCCCCTTGGCCAGATTCGTACGGAACAGGGCATTGCTCGCGGATGCCGACGAGTGGCCAGCGTAGGTGCGCATCATCCAGGGACGGTCTCGCTTGCCGGCCTCGTTCGCGTCGGACATGCCGTCAGCGTACGGGGCCGGTCAGCCTCGACTCGACGAGTGGCGCATGTGCGTCACTGGCAGCACGATGGGAGCGTGAGTAACTCCTTTTCGTACCTTTTCGGTCCGATCGTGGCGTTCCTGGCGATCGGGGTGCTCGTGGTCGTGCTGCGCTGGGCGTTCAACTCTCGCAAGACGTCCGTGGTGGCCGCCGCACCCACGGCCGGGAGCCAAGACGAATATGGGGTGCTCGTCCCCGTCGCCTCTCCCCCCAGCTACATCGACGGGGAAATTCTGCGGCGTCGTTTGGAAGACGCCGGAATCAAGGCGAACCTCGCGAACACGCTCGACGGACCGCGGGTGATGGTCTGGCCGAAGGACGAAGAGCGAGCGCGCCAGACCCTTATTTCGTAGTTCGTCGACACCTCCGCGGTGGAATCTTTTCCTGGCGTGGCCAACCGGCTCGGTCTACGACGAAGGCTCATCCGTGCGCGTGACGGTGGCCCCCAAGGCCTGCAGGTCTTCGACCAACCCCGCGTACCCACGATCGATGTGATCGACTCCAAACACGTCCGTTCGACCCTGGGCCACCAGTCCGGCGAGCACCAGACCGGCCCCCGCACGGATGTCGGTGGCTTCCACCGGTGCTCCGGACAGGGACGTTCGTCCTCGAATCAACGCATGATGGCCGTCTGTCTGCACGTCGGCTCCAAGGCGCGCTAATTCACGGACGAAACGGAAACGCGCCTCAAAGAGGTTCTCGGTGACCAGCGCGGCTCCATCGGCTATTGCATTCAGAGCAATGAACTGGGGTTGGAGATCGGTGGGGAACCCCGGATACGGCAACGTGACGATGTCGACCGCCCGCGGGCGATCACTCATCTCCACGACGAACCCGTCGGAGCGTTCCTCGATGCTCGCGCCCGCGCTACGCAACTTGTCCAAGGCGAGCGTCAAATGGGCTGGATCGGCTCCAAGAACTTCCACGCGGCCTTGGGTTATGGCCGCCGCGACCGCCCAGGTGCCGGCGACGATGCGATCCGGCACCGTTCGATGGGTCACCGGGTGCAACTCCGGGACACCGTCGATCACCAAGGTCGATGTGCTCACACCGTCGATCTGCGCACCCATCTCGATGAGCATCGAGCAGATGTCGACGATCTCTGGTTCGCGCGCCGCATTGTCGATCGTGCTCCGACCTTGAGCGAGGACTGCGGCCATCACCAGCGTCTCGGTCGCGCCCACGCTCGGAAAATCCAGCCACACGTCCGCGCCGGTCAGCTGCGCGGACGTCGCCACCAGATAACCGTGCTCGTTGACAACGTCGACACCCATCCGACGAAGTCCCTCGATATGAAGATCGAGTCCGCGGGAGCCGATGTTGTCTCCCCCGGGCATCGCGACATCGGCTTCACCGCAACGAGAGACCAACGGCCCGAGGACGCAGATGGACGCTCGCATTCGACGAACGAGGTCATAGTCGGCTCGATGGTCGAGGCGCTCGGGAACCTTGATCTCGACGACTCCGGCCGTGGTGTCCCACGTCACGGTGCACCCCAGCCTGCGGAGCAATTCGGCCATGATCTCGACATCGACGATGGCGGGGACGTTCGTCAGCGTGGAGGTTCCCGGCGCCAGCAAGGCGGCCGCCATCAACTTCAATACCGAGTTCTTGGCTCCGCGCACCGACACGCTTCCTTGCAACCGCTGCCCACCGGTCAGACTCAGGGTGCCCTGATCACCCGTGTGCGCTTCCACCGGGGAATCGTACGAGCGCCGGCTGAGTGCAGCATCGGCCCTCCTGCCCTAGGGTCGAGGTATGGTCCATTGGACGCAGATCTACACCCGGACCGGTGACGACGGCACCACGTCCCTCGGCGATATGAGCCGAACTGGCAAAAACGATCCCCGGTTGCGGGCGTACGCGGATGTCGACGAGGCCAATTGCTCTCTGGGAGTCGTTCTCGCGCAACCAGGACTCGATGACGACGTCCGGGCGCTGTTGTTGACCATTCAGAACGATCTGTTCGATGTCGGGGCCGATCTGTGCACCCCGGTGATCGATGAGCCCGAGCACCCGCCGCTGCGCATCACCGACGCGTATATCTCCACTCTCGAAACCGCGTGCGATGAGTACAACGAGCGACTCGAGCCGCTGCGCTCCTTCGTCCTTCCCGGAGGCACCCTGACCGCGGCCTATCTCCATGTAGCGCGGACGGTGGTTCGACGGGCGGAGCGAACGACGTGGGCGGCCCTAGACACCTACCACGGGGGCATGAACCCTCTGACGGCCACATATCTAAACCGGCTCAGTGACCTGTTGTTTATCCTCGCGCGCACCGCCAACGCCGGGGATGATGTGCTGTGGCAGCCGGGTGCCCGCTCCTGAAGTCGTGCATCACATAGTGGCGATAGCCACTGGACGGGCGATATCGCCTACGAAAGCCCCTTGCCCGTCCCCGCGACGGTGATCCGGGTTTCAGCGCGCTTGAGAGCGGAGGGGTCCTCGGTCTCGTCCCCCGCCGCCTGAGCACGGGACAGTGCAGTTTGGGCTCGCTCGAGGTCGATGTCCTCGGCGAGCTCGGCGACCTCGGCAATGACGTTGACCTTGTTGGAATCTACGGAGAAGAAACCGCCGTGGACGGCGACCATCATCTTGTTGCCGTCTGACTCCTCGATGCGCAGCGGACTCTCCAGCAACAGCGCCAGCACCGGCTCGTGGCCGGGAAGAATTCCGATCTCACCCTCCGATGTCTTCGCGACGACGGACTTCGCCTCGCCCTGCCACAGCAGGCGCTCAGCGGAGACGACCGCGACTTCCAGAGTGGAACCTTCGGCCACGGTTACTTCTTCTCCAGTTCCGCGGCCTTGCGCTCGACGTCTTCGATGCCACCGCACATGAAAAAGGCCTGCTCGGGCAGGTGGTCGTAGTCACCTTCGGCCAGCTTCTTGAACGATGCGATGGTCTCCTCAATCGGCACGAACGAGCCCGGCTGGCCGGTGAAGGCCTCCGCCACGAACATGTTCTGCGACAAGAAGCGCTGGATGCGACGCGCACGGCCGACAATGATCTTGTCCTCTTCGGAGAGTTCGTCAATGCCGAGGATCGCGATGATGTCCTGGAGGTCCTTGTAGCGCTGGAGAATCTCCTTGACACGAGCCGCGACCGCGTAGTGCTCGTCACCGATGTAGCGAGGATCCAGAATCCGCGAGGTGGAGTCGAGCGGGTCCACCGCCGGGTAGATACCCAACTCCGAAATCGGGCGCGACAGCACGGTGGTGGCGTCCAGGTGCGCAAAGGTCGTCGCCGGCGCCGGGTCGGTCAGGTCGTCCGCGGGGACGTAGATCGCCTGCAGCGACGTGATCGAGTGACCGCGGGTCGAGGTGATGCGCTCTTGCAGCTGACCCATCTCGTCGGCCAAGGTCGGCTGGTAGCCCACCGCGGAGGGCATGCGACCGAGCAGGGTCGACACCTCCGAACCGGCCTGCGTGAAGCGGAAGATGTTGTCGATGAACAACAGCACGTCTTGCTTTTGCACATCACGGAAGTACTCCGCCATGGTCAACGCAGCCAACGCGACGCGAAGACGGGTGCCCGGAGGCTCGTCCATCTGACCGAAGACTAGAGCGGTCTTCTCGATAACCCCGGATTCGGTCATTTCCAAAAAGAGGTCGTTGCCCTCACGGGTGCGCTCGCCCACACCGGCGAACACCGAAACGCCGCCGAAGTTCTCCGCGACCCGGTAGATCATCTCCTGGATCAGCACAGTCTTGCCGACGCCGGCACCGCCGAACAGGCCGATCTTGCCGCCCTTGACGTACGGGGTAAGCAAGTCGATGACCTTGATACCGGTGGTGAAGACCTCGGTCTTCGACTCCAGTTGGTCGAAGGCGGGCGCCTGCCGGTGGATACTCCAGCGCTCGCTGATATCGAGGCTGGCCGCATCCACATCGAGCGGAACACCGAGGGTGTTCCAAACATGGCCCTTGGTGACATCACCGACAGGAACGGTGATGGCGTCGCCGCTGTCGTGCACGGGGGCACCCCGGACGAGACCGTCGGTGGGCTGCATCGAGACGGCTCGCACCATGTTGTCACCGATGTGCTGCGCGACCTCGAGGGTCAGGGTTTGAGCCCCACCACCATCGTCACCTATGTCTAAGGACACATCGACGGTCAGTGCGTTATACAACGCGGGCATCGCCTCGACGGGGAACTCCACGTCGACGACCGGGCCTGTCACGCGGGCAACGCGCCCGACGCCGGTGGTGGTCTCAGTCGTTGCGGTCATCTCGTTCCTCTTCCTTCGCTTTCGTATTCGGTGGTCTTACGCGGAGAGGGCGTCGGCGCCGCCGACGATCTCGCTGATTTCCTGGGTGATCTCCGCCTGGCGGGCCTGGTTGGCCTGACGGGTCAAGGAGCGGATGAGCTCCTCGGCGTTATCCGTCGCAGACTTCATGGCTCGTCGACGGGCGGCGTGCTCAGAGGCTGCCGACGTCAACAGGGACAGGTACACCATCTGCTCGATGTACCGGGGAAGGAGCGCGTCGAGGACACCCGCCCGCCTGGGCTCGGACCGCTACAGCGCGCAGGGCGGCCCAGACTCGTTCGGCTCGATGACCTCATCGACGACCTCCAGCGGGAGGATCCGGCGCACGCGAGTCTCCTGGCTACCCATGTTGACGAAGTGGGTGTAGATGACGTGAATCTCGTCGACTCCCCCCTCCTGGTTTTCATCGCCGTGGAACGCAGTCAGCAGGTCCTCTCCGATGCGTTTGGCGTCCGCATAACTGGGCTGATCGGTGAATCCCGTGTACTCACCGCCCATCTCCATACCGCGGAAGCGGTAGTACGACACGCCCTTTCGACCGACAACGAACGGCAGGACCGTCATGCCCTTGTCGTTCAGGTTTCGGGTGAGGGCTTCGCCTTCCTTGATGCTGTTGGTCGAGTAGGCGCCGGCGAGACCTCGGTCAGCGGTGATGATGAGCACGGCGGCCCGCTCCTGCTTATCGGCCGTGGCTGTCAACGGGTGCTTGGAGACGTCCGATGCATGCGAGGCAGCTGCGGAAACCGCGTCGACGAGTTGAGTCAAGTACGGCATCGATGTGTCCAAGCGCTGCTGCGCTTTGACGATCCGAGATGACGCGATCAACTCCATCGCCTTCGTGATCTTCTTGGTCGCCTGGACGGAACGGATCCGTCGTCGGAAGACCCTCAGCTGTGCACCCATGAACTAGCCCCGTACCGACCGAGTGATCTGTGTTGGATCGATGTCTTCGTCCTCGAGGGCCTCTACCGGCTCGTCGTTGACCAGCAGTTGGCCAGAGGAGGTGGAGAACTGACGCTTGAACTCCTCGATGGTGGATTCCAGCACGCTGACGGTGTCGTCTGACAAGTCGGAGGTGCTGCGAATTGCATCGAGAATCTCCGTCTTGTTGCGCTCGACGTAGTCCAAGAACTCGGCATCGAAGCGACGGATGTCCTCGACCGGGACGTCATCCAGCCTGCCCGTAGTTCCCGCCCACACGGAAATGACCTCACGCTCCATGGCCTGCGGCTCGTACTGCGCCTGCTTGAGCAGTTCGACGAGGCGGGAACCGCGCCCGAGTTGTGCCTTCGACGCGGCGTCGAGGTCTGAGCCGAAAGCGGCGAAGGCCTCCAACTCGCGGAACTGTGCGAGGTTCAAACGCAATTGGCCGGCCACCTTCTTCATGGCCTTCGGCTGCGCTGAGCCACCCACACGGGAAACGGAGATACCGACGTTGATGGCTGGGCGCACACCGGAGTTGAACAGATCGGACTCCAAGAAGCACTGGCCGTCAGTGATGGAGATGACGTTCGTCGGAATGAACGCCGAGACGTCGTTCGCCTTGGTCTCGATGATCGGCAGACCCGTCATCGAGCCACCGCCCATTTCGTCGGAGAGCTTCGCGCAGCGCTCCAAGAGGCGGCTGTGCAGGTAAAAGACGTCACCGGGGTAGGCCTCGCGGCCGGGGGGACGGCGCAGGAGCAGGGACACGGCGCGATACGCCTCTGCCTGCTTGGACAGGTCGTCGAAGACGATCAGCACGTGCTTGCCGCCGTACATCCAGTGCTGGCCGATGGCCGATCCGGTGTACGGGGCCAGGTACTTGAAGCCCGCAGGGTCTGATGCGGGCGCGGCCACGATGGTCGTGTACTCCATCGCGCCATATTCCTCAAGCGCCCCCTTGACGGACGCGATCGTCGAACCCTTCTGCCCGATCGCCACGTAGATGCAGCGAACCTGCTTGCTCGGGTCTCCTGACTTCCAGTTCTCGCGCTGGTTCAAAATCGTGTCCAGACATACGGCGGTCTTGCCAGTCTGGCGGTCGCCGATGACGAGCTGACGCTGTCCGCGACCGATCGCCGTCATCGCGTCGATCGCTTTGATTCCGGTCAGCATCGGCTCTTTCACGGGCTGACGCTGGACGACCGTGGGGGCCTGAACCTCCAGGGCGCGGCGATCTTCGGCTTCGATGGCACCCAGCCCGTCGATCGGGCTGCCCAGCGGATCGACAACACGTCCAAGGAAGGCGTCGCCCACCGGGACGGAGAGGACTTCGCCGGTGCGCCGCACAGGCTGCCCTTCTTCGATGTGCGCACCGTCGCCGAGGAGCACCACACCGATCTCTCGAACATCGAGGTTCAGTGCGACACCGAGCAGACCTCCCTCGAACTCCAGCAACTCGTTGGTCATCGCCGAGTGGAGGCCTTCGACGCGTGCAATGCCATCGCCGATCTCCGTGACGCGACCAACTTCTTCTCGGGCGGTGGACGGCGAGTACGCCGCGACGTTCCGCTCGATCGCATCCCGGATCTCTTCCGGCCGGATCGTCAGCTCCGTCATGGTGTCCTGCTTTCCTTCGTCGGGCCCGCGGTGCGGGCGGTGTGTGGGGTCTCGTGGTTGTTGTTGGGTCAGCCCAAGACTGCTCTGCGGGCCTGTTCGAGTCGCGATGCGACGGTGCCGTCGATGACCTCGTCGCCGATCGTCACCATTACTCCGCCAAGCATGGCGGGGTCGACGGAGACGTTGAGCCGTACCGTCCGGCCCTTCAATGAGGACAACGCCGCCGCGAGACGACGGGATTGCTCCTCGGTGAGGGGGGCCGCTACCCGCACCTCGGCCACCACCCGCTCGCGCTGCCGGGCAGCGAGTTCGCACAGGGTGTCGATCGCGGCGTCTAGTCGTTGACCGTGCAAACGACCGACAGTCGACTCCAACACCCCGCGGGTTGCCGCGGTGGCCCTGTCGGACAGAAGGTCGCGCACGATGGCGGCCTTTGTCTGGGGCGACTGCGCCGGATCACCCAGTGCCATCTGCAATTCCGCGGAGGCGTCGATCGCCCGGCCGAACCGGAAGATCTCCTCTTCGGTGTCATCAAGTGTGCCGTTGCCCTCCGCGACCGTGAAGGCCGCCTGCGCAGCGAGCTGCTCGAGGGCGATCACCAGATCGATGTCGTCGGACCACCGATGATCCACGGCATCCGCCACGACTTCGAGGGTCAGAGCCGAGACCTGATTGGCCAAGATGTCCCTGATCAAGGACTCCCGAACAGACGCTGGCTGCCCGGAATCGGCCAGCGTCGAGCGAAGTTGCGCGTTGTCGTCCAGCAGCGCCGCCACGGCGAAGACCTGCGCGGACAACTCATCGAAGCCCGGCGCTTGCCGGCGGGCATCGAGAGCGGCCGAACAGGCGGCGAGGGATTCGCGGCTGGAACCGAGCATCAGTTGGAAGCCTGCCTTTCGAGGTCGTCGAGGAAGGCATCGACGGTCGAGCGAACGCGCGCGTCGTCAGTCAAAGACTCCCCGACGACCTTGCTGGCAAGTTCGACGGACAACTCCCCCACCTGTCGGGTGAGCGTGCTCATCGCCTGGGCTCGATCGGCAGCCATCTGTGCTTCCGCCGCAGCGGTGACCTGGGCGGCCGCATGTCGTGCCTCGTTCTTGGCTTCCTCCACCATCGACGAGCGGTCGGCCTGGGCTTGGGTTCGGATGGCCGAGGCTTCCTCACGTGCCGATGCGAGCTGCTCCTTGTACTCCTCGAGTACACGGCTGGCTTCCGCCTGGGCTTCCTCAGCACGCTGCAGGCCACCCTCGATAGCGTCTGCACGCTCGTCGAGTGTCGCCTTGATCTTAGGCAACGCGAATTTGCCGAGAGCGCCGAAGACGATCAGGAACGCGATCAGGCCGATGATCAACTCATCGACCGGAACGGCGAGAACGCTTGGCATCTCCTCGCTTGCGGCGCTGACTGCTGCCACAACCTTCATTGCCGTAACCTCTCTGGTCAGTGGTCGGGGGGACGTGTGTTCGTCATGGACCTGTGCGTTGCACGCCTATGGCCGGCGCACAACGCCGTCGATCACGCTCCGAAGACGAAGGGAACGACGAAGCCAATCAGCGCCAGCGCCTCCGCGAGAGCGAAGCCGAGGAGCATGTTCTGGCGAATCACGCCGTAGGCCTCAGGCTGGCGGGCGATCGCCTGCACACCTTGGCCGAAGATGATGCCGATACCGATACCAGGGCCGATCGCGGCGAGGCCGTAACCGATCGATCCGATGGAACCGGTGAGTTCCGCGAGAAGCGACATGTCGTTTCCTTTGCTTTCCGGGCCGACGGCGGTTTCCGTCAGTCTGGGGTCGTGGGTGGTTATTCAGTTGTGTGCGGGCACTGGCCATCAGTGCTCCGCGTGCAGCGCGCTCCCTATGTAGACGGCAGCGAGCAGCGTGAAGATGTAGGCCTGCAAGGCCTGGATGAAAGCTTCGAATCCGGTCAGTGCGACGGTGACAACGAAGGACGCAACGGATCCGACAATTCCGATGACGCTCGCGCTGATCAGATAGAAGGCCGCGATGCTGAACGTCGCGAGCAGTAGATGGCCCGCGAACATGTTCGCGAAGAGTCGAACCGCATGCGTGAACGGCCGCACGAGGATGTTGGAGATCAACTCGATCGGGGCCAACAAGATGTACATGGGCTTGGGGACTCCCGGCGGGAACATCATGTTGGTGAAGAACTTGATCGGACCCTGCTTGATCATGCCCAGCGGGACCCAGGTGAAGTACACGATGAGGGCGAAGGCCACCGGAATCGCGAAGATCGATGTCGCCGGCAACTGTGCGCCGGGCAGGATCCCGAAGAAGTTCAAGATCCATACGAAGAAGAAGAAACTGAACAGGAAGGGGACGAACTTTTCACCTCCATGCCCGATGGTCTCTTTGGCGATTCCGTCGCGAACGAACACGTACCCAACCTCGCCGATGTTCTGGGCGCCGCGTGGAACCAGCTTGGGCTTGCGGAACGCGTACGTGAAGAAACCGACGACGGCGACAACGCCGAGCAGCAGCAGCACCGTAACTTTCGAGAAGCCGAATTCCAGGCTCGCCAACTGAAGCGTGAAGATGTCCTCGAAAACGAATATCTCGGCACCCGGAGCCGGGAAGCCGCATCCAGACATCAGATGACAGTCGGGACCACCCGCCGCGGACACGCTCGTGGGAGCAGACACGGAAACGACCTCAGCGAACACTCAGGCCCTCCATCACGTTCGACCCTCCTGGTCTGCATCCACGTTCGTTGCTTCCATCGGCGACACCGCCTGTGGCGGTGTTTCCTCGCGCGCTCGGTGATCGAGACCACGGCCCTGACGCACCGCCTCTTCGCGAGCCAGACCCGTGAAGATTAGGTAGTACGACAGTCCCAGCCCGACGAAGGCACCGATGGCAATAAGCACCGGTCGGTTCCCCCACCACAAAGAGATCAACCAGCCGATCCCGGCGTACAGCACGATGCCGGCTGTCAGTCGACTGGAGATCGTCCAAGCGGCGTTGTCCATTGCCGGGGAAGAGTGCGCACCTGTTGGTGAGGACGACATCGGATTTGAACGCTGACGCGCACGGTACCAGGGGGCAGCACCCGTCATGACCCGGCCTCCGGGTCCACGTAGAGGACCTTCGTGCGGGCGAAAACCCATACTTCGGCCACGGTCCAGGCGAGGGTGCACGCGACGATCGTTGCGGCGAAAACGCGGGTGTCGAACGCGGTGGTGTCGGCGAAGGCGATGATGAGAACGAACAGAACCCCGATCTTCACGAGATAGATCGTCAGGGCGACGGTCATGGCCATCTGGGGGTTGCTCTTGAGAATCGAACCCAGCACAAATTGCCCTACGCTGAAAAAGACCAGAACTAAGACCGTGGCGAACACGCCGCCGAGGGCACCGCTGGCTCCGCTGCTGGCCGCTCCAATGGCGATTCCCGCGACACCCACGAGGGCTGTGGTCAACCCTGCGCGTTTCAGGACCAACGCATCGACACTCGGAGAGCCATTGGTGGCGCGCGGCGGGGCGCTTGCGTCGTCTGTCATAAAGTCGTGGCCATTGTCTTAATATCCACATTCGGCAGGGCGGTTGACCGGCAGGATCGTTGGACTTAGACGCTATCGCACCTGCCGCGAGGTTTCACCCCAAGAGTAGTTGCTCAAGGGCCCCGGAGCGTGGTCTTGGTCACGATCGTTGTCGCGGTGTTGGTCTTGCACCACCGATCCACGAGCGTCTCCTCAGCCCAAAGACGAATCCCGACCGTCGGCGGCACGCAACGGTCGAACATCGGCCTCGGTTTGTTCATAGCTCCCCTGGGCACCCATGGACTTCGACGGGCGCCGCACCAGCCACAACAACGCTGCCAGCCCCACGATGAATCCTCCGGCTGCGTATGGCCATGGCACGAAGGCCACAGCGACGGCGGTGCCGGCGACGAGTCCCGTCCAGGCGTACATCAGCAGGACGGCCCGGCCCTGCGAGTGCCCCATTTCCAGGAGTCGGTGGTGAAGGTGCTGCTTGTCCGGTGCGAAGGGGTTTCGGCCGGCTCTGGTTCGGCGAATGACGGCCAAGAGAAGGTCGACCAGCGGGATCGCCATCACGGCGACGGGTAGCGCGATGGGAAGCAGGGTGGGCAGAAGGGCTCCGGTGGTCAGAGCGCTCGGATCGACCTGCCCGGAGAGCGTGATGGTTCCCGCGGCCAGCAGCAGCCCGAGGAGCATCGACCCGGTGTCCCCCATGAAGATGCGCGCGGGGGTGTAGTTGTGGGGAAGAAATCCCACCGTCATTCCGACCAGCAGGACGCTCACCAGCGTTGCCAGGGTGGCACGATCGAGGCCGGATTCCACGCTGAGCAAGTACGCGTATCCGAAGAAGGCCCCGGCCGCTACCAGCACGATTCCGGCGGCAAGACCGTCGAGGCCGTCAACGAAGTTGATGGCATTGATGCTGATAACGACGATCAACACGGTGAACAGCACGCTGGTCAACGGGTCGAGGACGAAGGTGCCCCCAATGGGCAACCAGATGATCGCGATCCCTTGAAAGGCCATCACACCGGCGGCGAGCACCTGCCCGGCAAGTTTGGTGGGTGCGTCCAGTCCCCACTTATCATCGACGACTCCCAGCGCAACTATGATCGCAACGCCGGACAGCAGCGCGAGAGGTGTTCGACCGCTGTCGAAAACAGCGCTCATCATCGGGAGTTTGCTGGCGAGGATTCCTCCGGCGAGCAGTCCCCCGACCATCGCCAGACCACCGAGCAGCGGCGTGGGGGTGTCGTGAACGTCCCGGTCCCGCACCGGCGCGATTACTTTCCACTTCTTGGCGAACTCTCTCGCCAGCGGCGTCAGCAGGTACGTGACCGCAGCAGCGGCCACCAGGCACAGGATGTATTCCCGCACGCGCCCTAGTCCGTCGTTCTTTGATCTCGCGGATAGGCGGGATGGCGTTCGACGAGTTTGCCGACTTCGACGGAAATATCTGCTGCCGCTGAGCCATCAGCATCGGTCACCGCGCGGTGAATCAGGTCGGCGATCTCGCGCATGTCGTTCTCCAGCATGCCCTGCGTGGTCACCGACGGCGTTCCCACGCGGATACCTGAGCCCACTGACGGAGGCCGCGGATCGTAGGGAATCGCGTTCTTGTTGAGCGTGATGCGCGCGGCGTCGCACCGAGTCTCCGCATCGGCGCCGGTAACGCCGATTGACTGCAGGTCGATGAGGGCCAGGTGGGTATCCGTTCCTCCGCTGGTTGGCCGCATTCCGTGCTCGGCAAGCCCCTCGCAGAGCGTCTGCGCGTTGCGAATTACCTGGGAGGCGTATTGCTGGTACTCCGGCGTTGCAGCCTCACGCAGGGCAACAGCCTTGGCGGCGACCCCGTGCATAAGAGGTCCACCCTGCATCATCGGGAACACGGCCTTGTCCACGGCCTTCGCGTGCTCGGCCTTGCACAGCATCATGCCGCCACGCGGGCCGCGCAGAACCTTGTGCGTAGTGAACGTGACGACATCGGCGTACGGAACCGGACTCGGGATCGCCTTGCCGGCGACCAGCCCGATGAAGTGGGCTGCGTCCACCATCAAGATCGCTCCGACCTCGTCCGCGATGGCGCGGAACGCGGCAAAGTCGACGAGTCGGGGGTAGGCGGTCGCCCCGCAGATGATCATCGTGGGCCGGTGCTCGAGGGCCAGTTTCCGGACCTGGTCGTAGTCGATCATCTCGGTGTCCTCGCGCACCCCGTAGGAGACGACGTTGAACCACTTGCCGGAGAAGTTAACCGGAGAACCGTGCGTGAGGTGCCCACCATGCGACAGGCTCATCGCCAAGACGGTGTCCCCGGGCATGGTGAACGCCCCGTAGGCGGCGATGTTGGCGCTGGCACCGCTATGCGGCTGCAGGTTGGCGTGCTCGGCACCGAATAGCTCTTTCGCCCGCGCGATGCCGATCTCCTCGGCGGAATCGACCTCCGAGCAACCGCCGTAGTAGCGCCGCCCCGGATAGCCCTCGGCGTACTTGTTGCTCAGCGTGGATCCGAGGGCGGCCAGCACCGCAGGCGACGTGAAATTCTCGCTTGCGATCAACTGCAGCCCCCCACGCAGACGCTCGAGTTCCCCGAGGATGATCGACGCGATCTGCGGGTCTTCGGACTGAAGAGCACCGAAGTCCGGTCCCCAGAACACGTCCTGATCCGATGACGTCATCGCTACTCCTGATCGCTTGCCGGTGCGGGTGGTGCCTCCGCCACCGGGTCTAACGGCGATTGCTCCACTACCGTCACTGTATCCCCGGTTCCCCGCTCGAGCCTGCCCAACACCTCCTGGACCCGCTCGGCGGCGACGGCTCCTTCTCGGGCAATGGACACCTCGGTGAATCGCGCGTCAACGATGGTGCTGGACAGTTCTGGGTCTTCCTGGGAGGACCACGACCGTTCTCCGAGGGCTCCGACATCGCACGCACCGGAGACGTCGTCGCCGAGCGCTTCGAGTGCTTCCTCGATGGTGCGCGGTGCGTCTCCTCCGGCGATGGTGGCTGTGCTCGCTGCAATCGGTCCGAGTCGAGCACACACGGCGAGGGTGAACGGATGAAGGGGCATGCGCACCGCTAGCGGCGCACGCTTCGGGTGATCCCACGCCAGCGTCGGCTGAGGCGGTAACAACACCGTCAGCAAGCCGGGCCAGAAGGCCTCCATGAGTTTCTTCGCGACCCGCGGGACTCGTGCCGCTACGCCGGAGACCACCACGGGCGAGGCCACCAGTAAGCCCAAAGGGGTTGACTCGGGCACCATCTTCGCCCGCCGGAGCAACGCCGTCCCGCGCAGAGAAAAGGCATCGGCGGCAACGACGTAGCTGTTCTCGGTCGGCAAGATGACCAAACCACCGCGCCGCATGGCGGCCACGGCACCACGGACGGCAGTTTCCCTGTTGGCTCCGTCGGCGCACTCCCATAACTGACCGGCGCTCATCGAAGACCTGTCATCGGATTTCCTCGCTCGCCGTGATCAGAATTCGGCTCTGGTGGCAAGGGTAAAGCGTGGCAGTCCGGCCAGATCCCGTCTGTCTGTCACGCCCGTGAAAACACTGGTGCCGGGAAGCCCGGGGATGTGCGTTGCCATGTCCTCATCCAAAACGGTCTGGCGAAGGATCTGCAGAACTCCTCCGGCGGGGCCGTCTGGCCCTTGCGTATCGGCGTGCTCAATCGCCAACAAGCCACCCGATCGAAGGAGAACCGCCGCTGTTCGCGCGATGCCTCGCACCACGTCCAAACCATCGGCGCCCGAGTACAGCGCCACCGCCGGGTCGTGATCGCGCACCTCGATCTCGCGCGGAACCATCGCATCGGGGATGTAGGGAGGATTCACGCACACCACATCAACGGCGCCCGCCAGGTGACCGAGGGGCTGACCGGGCGACGCCACTTCCGTGGCGTCCGCTGCTACGACCTCCAGCGAGGACCCACCAGCGGCCGCCGCGGCTCGGTACTCCTCGACGTTGCGCTCGGTCCACTCCAGCGCGGCTTCATCTCGTTCGACGAGGAACACCGTGGATCCGGGGGCTTCCAGAGCGAGGGAGAGTCCTATGACTCCGCTTCCCGCGCACAGATCGACGGCCGTTCCGCCCTCCGCGTCACGTAACGCACGAACTCCGGCCTCGGCGATCAATTCGGTCTCCGGCCGTGGGAGGAACACGCCGGGTCCCACCGACACCTCGAGCCGACGAAAAGCAGCCCGCCCGGTGATGTGCTGCAGGGGAACACGCGTCAAGCGTCGGGCCACTGCCTTTTCGAATTGCACGCGCTGCGACGCTGGAGGCTCGTCATGCAGGAAGAGTCGACTGCGCGGAACGTCGAGCACCCACGCCATCAGCCACGCGGCATCGGCTTGCGGAGACGGAACCCCTGCACCGGCGAGTCGGCGTTCCGCGTCGTAGAGAAGATCGCGAACCGTCTGCCGGCCACCGTCGGTGGAGTAACCACCAGACTCGACGTCATCGAAGCGGGGGGAATCGTCGCCCATGGCTGATCCGTCCCCTCAGGCCGATGACTCAGGTGATCCCGACAGTCGGGACTCCCGATCCGCCTGAGTGCACGCGTCCACGATGGCGTCCAAGTCACCATCGAGAACCTGGTCGAGGTTGTGGGCCTTGAAGCCCACGCGATGATCGCTGATCCGATTCTCTGGAAAGTTGTAGGTGCGGATGCGCTCACTTCTGTCCACGGTGCGGATCTGACTGCGTCGCGCGTCCGACGCTTCCTGCGCCGCCTGCTCCTCCGCGATGGCCAGCAGTCGGGCGCGCAGAATGCGAAGCGCCTGCTCGCGGTTCTGCAGCTGGCTCTTCTCGTTCTGGCAGGACACGACGACGCCCGTGGGAACGTGAGTGATGCGCACCGCTGAGTCGGTGGTGTTCACGCTCTGCCCACCAGGACCGGAGGATCGGTACACGTCGATGCGCAGATCGTTCGGGTCGATGGTCACGTCGACGTCCTCGGCCTCCGGCAAAACGAGCACGCCGGCCGCCGACGTGTGAATTCGACCCTGGGATTCGGTGACGGGCACTCGCTGGACTCGATGAACGCCACCTTCGAATTTCAGTCGCGCGAAGGGGGCTTCTCCCGGCTCAAGGACGCCCTTGGCCTTCACTGCGAGGGAAGCGTCCTTGTAGCCGCCAAGGTCGGATTCGACCGCGTCGATGACCTCGGTCGCCCAGCCGCGCCGTTCGGCGTAGCGCAGATACATACGCAGTAGGTCTCCGGCGAACAGGGCTGATTCCTCACCGCCTTCACCGGCCTTCACTTCGACGATGACGTCTTTGTCGTCCATGGGATCCCGGGGAATGAGGAGCTCACGAAGCCGTTCTGCCGCGCGCTCTTCTCGTCCCGCCAGACTCGCTGCCTCGTCGGAGAAGGTGTCATCTCCCAACTCCGACAACTCAACGGCGGCGAGGTGGTCCTCGTGCAGAGCGCGCCATTCCCGATAGACGGCAACCACCGGACGCAATTGCGCATACCGGCGGCCGAGTTTGCGAGCCGCGGCCTGGTCTGCGTGGATAGACGGGTCGGCGAGTTCGGTCTCGACCTCGTCGAGTTCGCGTGCGAGGTCCTCGCAACTGTCAAACACGCCTTCGCCCTCCTGCCTGAGGTGGCTGCCGGGCAGTCCACAAGAAATCGGGCGCCGGTCGGGGATCGACCGCGCGACGGGGGAGACACGCGGCCGATCCCGGGCCGGCGCCCGGGAGCAGTGCTAGGTCGATCCTGAGCCGGGCCCCTTCCCGCAGCGGGCGTCGACCTCCGCTACGCCCCCACCCGACGCGAGAATCTTCTGCTTTCCAGTGTAGAACGGATGGCACTGGGAACACACGTCCGCGTGAATGACGCCGTTCTTCGCGGTGCTCCGCGTCGTGAAGGTGCTCCCGCAGGTGCACGTCACCGCCGTCTCGACGTACTCCGGGTGGATATCAGCTTTCACTTCGTCACGTCCTCTATGTAGGTGTCCGGGTCGTCGGCCACCCTCGGGGGGTGAGGCGACGGGAACCGGAGCACGAAAAGTATGCCACGGACGGGGTCACTCTTCCTCTGTGGACCCCTGGACTGCTGGAGTGGTCTTTTGGACCTGAAGCAGGAAGTCGTAGTTGTTGTCGTTTTCGCGCAGTTTGCCGAGCAGCAACTCGATGGATTGCTGCTGATCAAGCGCGTGCAGAACCCGACGCAGCTTCCATACGATCTTGAGCTCGTCGCTGGACATGAGCAACTCCTCCTTGCGGGTGCCGGACGCGTCCACGTCCACCGCAGGGAAAACACGCTTGTCCGCGAGTCGGCGGTCGAGCTTCAATTCCATGTTGCCCGTTCCCTTGAACTCTTCGAAGATCACCTCGTCCATCCGCGACCCGGTCTCCACCAGAGCCGTGGCAAGGATTGTCAGTGAGCCACCGTTCTCGATGTTGCGGGCAGCACCGAAGAACTTCTTGGGCGGATACAGCGCTGTGGAGTCGACTCCACCGGACAGGATGCGTCCAGACGCTGGCGCCGCGAGGTTGTAGGCACGGCCGAGTCGGGTCATCGAGTCGAGAAGAACGACGACGTCGTGACCGAGTTCCACCAGACGCTTGGCGCGCTCGATCGACAGTTCGCTGATGATCGTGTGGTCTTCTGCGGGGCGGTCGAAGGTAGAGGCGATAACCTCACCCTTGACCGAACGTTGCATGTCGGTCACCTCCTCCGGGCGCTCGTCGACGAGGACGACCATCAGGTGAACCTCAGGGTTGTTCTCGGAGATGGCGTTCGCGATGGCCTGGAGCACCATCGTCTTGCCGGCCTTGGGCGGAGACACGATGAGTCCGCGCTGCCCCTTACCGATCGGGGCGACGAGGTCGATAACTCGTGTCGTCAAATTCTGCGGTGTCGTCTCCAGTCGCAACCGGTCCTGTGGATACAGCGGGGTCAACTTCGAGAAATCGGGGCGTTCTTTCGCAGCGTCGAAGTCTCCCCCATTGATCGTTTCCACACTTACCAGCGGGTTGAACTTCTCCTGCCGTTCACCGTCGCGGGGTTGACGCACCTGACCGGTGATCGCATCTCCCTTGCGCAAGCCGTACTTGCGCACCAACGAAAGCGAGACGTACACGTCGTTGGGGCCCGGAAGGTAGCCACCGGTACGGACGAAAGCGTAGTTTTCCAGGACGTCGATGATGCCCGCCACCGGTAACAGGACATCGTCCTCGGTGACGACCGGTTCGCCCTCACCGTAGCCACCCTTGCGGTCGCGACGATCCCGATATCGATCCCGACCCCGACGCCGGCGGCGCCCGCCGTCGTCTCGGTCGTTACGGTCACCTCGGTCGTTACGGTCACCTCGGTCGTTACGGTCACCTCGGTCGTTCCGGTCACCTCGGTCGTTCCGGTCACCTCGGTCGTTCCGGTCACCTCGGTCTTTACGGTCACCTCGGTCGTTCCGGTCGTTTCCAGACGATCTCTCGGAGGACTCAGACGAATCCGCACCATCAGCCTTGGAGGCCTTGCTTGCGGAGTCTTGGGTGTCGGCGGCGGAACCTGCACCGTTGGGGGACCCAGCGTCGCGCGTCGCAGAACGCGAACCGCGCCGCGGGGCACCGCCTTGCTGCTGCCGCTCACTGATGGCGGCGATGAGCTCCTGCTTGCGCATGCCACTCGAGCCGGTGATACCCAGCTGCTGAGCCAGTTGCTTGAGCTCGGGCAGAAGCATCGAGGCGAGACTGCTGCCTCGATCGGCAGTGCTCGTTGTTGTGTCGGTCATATTTTCCTTCGACTGTGCTGACGTTCTCTCGGTCAGCGGAAGCGGGAACTGTCGGCAGCAGTGACGTCACCGACAAAGGGGTTGCCTCGCAAGTCTGGGCTCGAACCCCGAGGAAAATATCCCGGGCGGGAAAGAAACCGTGGGTTCACCCGCTGCACGCTCGGTGCAGGAAGTCCAACATCGGACCTTTGAGGCGTTATGACTGTAGCACCGACCTCTTACGGGGAGTCAATAGGGCGCTCCCGCGCGCCAACCTCGCTCACCGCGAGATCGTGCACACGCCAGCGGCCCTCATCTCCCTGCGCAGGACCACCCAGGCTCGTCACCATGTCCTGCATTCGCTGGAAATCCTCCGCACGGTCGGTGACGGCGATGACCGAGGGGCCAGCGCCGGAGATCGCGGCAGGTACCCCCGCCTCACGCAATGACGCCACCAGTGCGGAGGCCTCCGGATACGCATCTGAACGCGCAGGCTGGTGCAGCCGATCGGACATCGCCTCCCACAGCAGATCCGGTTGTCGAGTCATGGCGTGGACGAGTAGCGCCGCGCGGCTCACGTTGTGAACGGCGTCCGCATAAGACACAGATGCGGGAAGGACACGGCGCGCATCCAATGTCGGGAGCGTCTCGGTCGGGATGGCGAGCACCGCGCGCAGGTCTTGGTGCGCATTCATGCGAACACATCCCGGGGAACCGGCGTCGTCGAGCCAAGCAATCGTGAAGCCGCCGTGCAACGCCGCTGACAAGTTGTCCGGGTGACTTTCCATCGTCGTCGCGAGTGACAACACTTCCTCGTCGGACATAGCGGCGCCCGATTCCTCCAACACCATGGCTCGCGCAAGAACCATTCCACCGATGATCGCGGCCGCTGATGAGCCCAACCCCCGTCCGTGGGGAATCGCGTTACGGCAGCGAAGTACGAAACCGGTCGGTTGCTGGCCCATGGCCGCGAAGGCCGTGCGCATGGCCGCGACGACCAGGTGCTGCTCATCGCGCGGAACCTCGTCGGCCCCTTCGCCCGCTACCTCGACCAAGACTCCCTCGTCGTCGGTCACCATCGCAATCAACTCGTCGTACACCGCGAGTGCCAGGCCGGCGGAATCAAACCCCGGTCCGACGTTCGCGCTGCTCGCGGGAACGAGTACCCGTACCGCTTCCGATCGAAAGGCGGTCACTATTCCGCCAAACCCAACGCACGAGCCGCAGCCGTGGGATCGACGGGAACCACCACCGGATCCGGCGCCGACTCCAGAGCCCACTGCGGGTCCTTCAGTCCGTTGCCCGTCAATGTCACAACGATCATCTGACCGGAATCAAGACGACCCTGGCTCTTGACCTTCAACAGACCCGCGACACCGGCAGCACTTGACGGTTCGCAGAACAGACCTTCGGTCGAAGCCAGCAATCGATAAGCACTGAGGATCTCGTCGTCGGTCACCGAATCGATCAGCCCGTCAGATTCTTCGCGTGCGGCAATGGCCGCATCCCACGACGCGGGGTTGCCGATGCGGATAGCCGTAGCGATGGTTTCCGGCGAGGTCACCGGTGAGCCCTGCACCAGCGGTGCCGCGCCCGCCGCCTGGAACCCCCACATGCGCGGGCAGGAATCACTCACACCGTCGGCCTTGTACTCGGTGTAGCCACGCCAGTACGCGGTGATGTTGCCCGCGTTGCCTACCGGGAGTGCGTGGATATCGGGCGCACGCCCCAACAGGTCGACGATTTCAAAGCTGGCCGTCTTCTGGCCCTCGATACGAACCGGATTCACGCTGTTGACGAGCGCGACGGGATAGGAGTCCGACACTTCCCGGGCGAGCGTTAGGCAGTCGTCGAAGTTTCCATCAACCTGCAACAACGTTGCTCCGTGCACGATCGCCTGCGCCAACTTGCCCATAGCGATCTTGCCCTGAGGCACCAGCACCGCACTCACCATGCCGGCCTTGACGGCGTACGCCGATGCACTCGCGGAGGTGTTGCCGGTCGACGCGCAGATCACCGCCCGGGCGCCATCTTCTGCGGCCTTGCTGATGGCCATCGTCATCCCGCGGTCCTTGAACGATCCGGTCGGGTTGGCACCCTCGAACTTCAGCCACACCTCACACTCGAGCGTTTCACTGAGCGAGCACGCGTACACCAGGGGCGTGCCACCTTCCCGCAGTGACACCACGGGCGTCTTCTTGCTCACCGGCAGTCGGTCGCGGTACTCCTCGATCACCCCGCGCCACTGATGTGCACCATTCACGGCTGCTCGTCTCCCTCGACGCGCATCACACCGACAACGCGGCGCACAGTGTCCAGTCCGCGCAATTGCTCGACGGTCGCCTCGAGTGCCGCGTCAGTGGCCAGATGCGTCCGAACGACAAGCCCGGCATCGTCACCGTGACCCTCCTGGTGAACCACCTGGATGCTCACGCCGTTTTCGGCGAAGGCAGCCGCGATACTTGCAAGGACACCGGGACGGTCGGCGACGTCGAGGTTCACGTAGTACTCGGTGCAAGCGCGCCCGATGGGCAGCACGGGCAGCGCCGTGTACGTGCTCTCCCCCGGCCCCCGACTGCCGCTCACCCGGTTCCGCGCCGCAGCTACGAGGTCCCCGAGCACGGCACTCGCGGTGGGGTGGCCGCCAGCACCACGCCCGTAGAACATCAGCTGACCGGCCGCGTCTGCTTCGACGAAAACCGCGTTGAACGATTCACGGACCGCGGCCAGTGGATGGGTGCGCGGGAGCATGGTCGGGTGCACCCGCACGATCACACCTGAGTCCCCGAAGTCATCAATTTTCTCGGCGATGGCGAGCAACTTGATCACAAAACCCATATCCCGCGCGGCAGCCATATCGTCGGCCGTCACATCGGCGATTCCCTCGACGTACACATCGGCCAAGGTCACCCGCGTATGAAAGGCCAACTCGGCCAGGATCGCGGCCTTAGCCGCGGCATCATGGCCATCCACATCCAGCGACGGATCGGATTCCAAATATCCGAGGGCGCCGGCCTCGGCGAAAACGTCGGCATACTCCACGCCCTCCTCGTCCATCTTGGTGAGCATGAAGTTGGTAGTGCCGTTGACGATGCCCATCACTTTGCGGACACGATCGCCAGCCAGTGACTCTCGCAAGGGGCGCAACAGCGGAATAGCTCCCGCAACGGAGGCTTCGAAAGACAAGTCCACCTCGTGTTGCTCGGCCGCTTCGAACAGTCGAGCCCCGTCTTCGGCGAGCAGTGCCTTATTCGCGGTCACGACGCTCGAGCCCGCCGCCATGGCTGCCAGGATGCATTCGCGCGCAGGTTCTATTCCACCCATGAGCTCCACGACGATGTCGACGCCGGACGAGGCGACGGCGACGGCGTCGTCGGTGATCAGATCACCCGGAATACCCGGCCGAGCCTTGCTGGCGTCTCGAACAGCAACTGCCGTGAGCCGCACAGGAACTCCGATACGTTCGCGAAAGTCCTCGGCGTGCTCGGTGAGCAGCTCCACGACCGAGGTGCCGACGGTTCCGCCCCCGAGGAGGGCAACCGTTACCTCTTCACGTGCCATGACCGCTCCCTGTCTTCCTCGTGCTCGTATTCGTCGTCTGTGTTCGTCTCGCCGTCGACCCGTTCAGGCGTGCGTGTCGAGACTAAGCAGATCGTCCATCGTTTCACGACGGATGATCGTCGATGATGTGCCGTCGCGAACCCCGACCACCCCCGGGCGGGCGAGGTAGTTGTAGTTGGACGCCATGGACCGGCAGTACGCACCCGTGGCCGCGACAGCCAGCAGATCGCCGGGAGCTAAGTCTTCGGGCAGCCACGCATCACGCACGACCACATCGCCTGATTCGCAATGCTTGCCCACGACTCGGCACAACACCGGCGGAGCCGAGGATGAGCGAGAGGCGAGTCGGACGCTGTATTCGGCGCCGTAGAGGGCGGTTCTGATGTTGTCGCTCATGCCGCCGTCGACAGATACGTAGGTTCGGACGACACCGCTATCGAGTTCTACCGGCTTGATCGTCCCGACTTCGTAGAGGGTTATTCCCGCCGGTCCGACGATCGCCCGGCCGGGTTCGAAAGCCAACGTCGGTTCGTCGATTCCCGCATCGGCGCATGCTCGCGAAATTATCCGCCCGATCTGCGCTGCCATGTCCGAGACGTTGATTGGATCGTCGCTGTCCACATAGGCGATACCCATGCCGCCCCCGAGGTTGAGTTCGGCGATGTCGATTTCTTGTTCGTCGTGCAATCGCTGGGCGAGTCCGACAATCCGACCCGCGGCCACCTCGAAACCGGACGAGTCGAAAATCTGGGAGCCGATGTGCGAGTGCAGACCAACCAGCGAAAGGCTCGGCAACTTCGCGATTCTGCGAACGGCCTCTTCTGCAGCGCCCGTTTCCGCTGACAGACCGAACTTCTGATCTTCGTGAGCAGTGGCGATGAATTCGTGCGTGTGTGCTTCGACGCCCACCGTCGCGCGCACCATCACCGGTTGGACGACTCCCGCATCGGCGGCGGCGCTGGCGACCCGTGCGATCTCCTCGAAAGAGTCCACGACGATGCGGCCGACGCCGTACTCGATGGCCGCTGTGATCTCCGCCATTGACTTGTTGTTGCCATGCATCAGCAGGGCATCGCCCGGAACGCCTGCGCGGACCGCAACGGCGAGTTCTCCCCCACTGGCCACGTCTATGCCGAGACCTTCCTCGAACACCCACCGGGCCACGGCCACCGACAAGAAGGCCTTGGCCGCGTAATAGACCCGCGACGCTCCCGCCTGGCGGTAAGCCGACGCGTATTCGCGGGCCCGTGACCGCAGGTCCTCTTCGTCGAGGACGTACACCGGAGAGCCGTGATCGGAGGCGATGTCCCGGACATCGACCCCACCGATCATCATGGCGCCATCGGCGCCACGAGAACAGTGACGGGGCCACACAGAGTCGGCCAGCGCGTCGACCGACTCGGCCGTGGGGGCCGAGACCATCGCCCCGGGATCGGTGACGAGGTCACCGTGCCGAGGTCCTGCCGGATGCGCGCGCATGGGTCAAGGCTAGGGCAGCGCGCCCTGCACGCTCGGACGCCTGCGCTACATGCGCTCAGGGGCGCTGACTCCCAGCAGATCCAGCCCATTGGCCAGCACTTGACGAGCCGCCGCACACAACCACAGTCGAGATATGTGAAGCGGCTGGACGTCTTCCTCTCCGCGAGGCAGCACCCAGCACACGTCGTAGAACCGGTGATAGTCGGTGGCCATTTCTTCCAGATAGCGCGCCACCCGGTGGGGTTCGCGCAGTTCAGCGGCGCTGGCCACGATCCGTGGGTATTCCGCGAGACTGCCGAGGAGCTCGCTCTCCCGTTCGTGCGCCAGGGATCCAGGGTCGAATTCCGCTCCACGCCAGTCGATGCCGAGTTCTTGAGCATTCCGCAGAACGGAGGAAATCCGCGCATGTGCGTATTGAACGTAGAAGACCGGGTTGTCGTTGGTTTGTCGGGTGATCGTTTCTAAATCGAGGGTCAACGGGGAATCTGCCGGGTGGCGGATGAGCGTATAGCGGGCAGCATCAACACCTACTTCCTCGACCAACTCCTCGAGGGTGACGATGTTTCCGGCGCGCTTGGACAATCTGACCTCGAGTCCGCCACGCGTGATTTTGACGAGCTGACCGATGAGGATTTCGATGTTGACATCCATGTCGTCTCCTGCGCACGCGGCCACCGCGCGCAACCGGTTGACGTATCCGTGGTGATCGGCACCGAGGAGGTAGATGTTCACGTCGAAACCGCGGGCGCGCTTGTCGACGTAATAGGCGGTATCCGAGGCGAAATATGTGTACTCGCCGTCGGCCTTGACGAGCACACGATCCTTATCGTCGCCGAAGTCGGTCGTGCGCAACCAGACGGCGCCGTCCTCCTCGAAGACATGGCCTTGTTCTCGTAGTCGCTCCAGCCCTCGCTCTACGGCCGCGGAGCCGTGCAGTTCCCGTTCCGAGGCCCACACATCGAAGTGCGTGCAGAAGAGATCGAGAACCTGCTGTTGCTGTCGCAACTGTCGTGCATAGCCAGCTTCACGAAAAGCGACGAGTTGATCATCGCGCGGCAGGGAAAGGATGTCCGGATCCTCCGCGACGATCGCCGCGGCAAGATCGACCACGTACCCACCGTGGTACCCATCTTCCGGTACGGGTTCCCCATGGGCGCTGGCCATCACCGACGCGCCAAACATGTCCATCTGCACGCCGCGATCGTTGATGTAGAACTCGCGAGCGACGTCCGCACCGGCCGCGCGAAGGACCCGAGCGATCGCGTCACCCACCGCGGCCCACCGCGTGTGCCCGAGGTGAAGCGGTCCTGTCGGGTTCGCGGAAATGAATTCGACGTTGACCTTCGTGCCAGCGAGGGCGTCTCCCACCCCGTAGTTGGATCCCGCCTCGACGATCTTGCGGGCAACTTCCGCGTGGGAAGCGGCCTCGAGAGTGATGTTCACGAAGCCGGGCCCAGCCACGTCCACCTGAGCGATTCCCGCATAACCACCGAGCTCAGACGCCAACGCCTCGGCTATCTCCCGCGGTGGACGTTGCGCCCGCTTGGCCAGCACCATCGCCACGTTCGTGGCGTAGTCGCCATGCTCACGACTCTTGGGGCGCTCGATCACGATCTCGACATCGGAGGCATCCACATCCCCTGTGCCAAGACCGTCCAGGGCGAAATTCAGTGACCCGGCTATTGCTACCCGCAACTCATCAATGGTCACCGCGCGAGCGTATCGACGCAACAGTGCGGTTATGCTCACGGTAGGCAAGGCCCGATCAGCACCATTGTTCACACCGCGCCGCCAGCCAGGCAGCGTTGCAGTTTCTGAGCATGCGCACAGATTCCGGACGAAGGTTTGAACGGCTAGCCCGCGGCGGGCGAGGTGTCCGGCGCGAAACTTCGTGCAAGGAGAATGTGCAACATGGCTCAAGGAACCGTGAAGTGGTTCAACTCAGAAAAGGGCTACGGCTTCATCGCCCAGGCCGACGGTGGACCGGATGTGTTCGTCCACTACTCGGCGATCGACGGTGACGGCTATCGCTCGCTCGAGGAGAACCAGGTCGTCGAATACGACATCACCCAAGGACCCAAGGGTCCGCAGGCAGACAAGGTTCGCCCCTCGTAGCGACATCACGTCGACTTCTCATCGGGGGCCCCACCGATCATGGTGGGGCCCTCGATGCTTGACAGGGTCTCGTCCGGCACACTTGCAACATGGCCGACGACGACATCGAGCGCCTCCTACGAGAGGTAAACACGGTCAATTCCGGAGACACTTCCCGCGGATCCTCGGACGTCAAGCCGGCACAGTCGGGGGCGGTTGACTCGTCGGGACGGTCCTCCACCGGCGGCCGGGTGGCTTTCGCTATCGGTGCCAGCCTCGTCTTCGGCGCCGCCGGGTGGTTCTTCGGACTCCTTATGCCCTTCGTCGGCTCGTTCTCCTGCGGGGTCGGGGCCGCACTCGGGTCGCTGGTGACCGGCCTGGTCGCCGGGCCCCCACGCTGGTTCTCCTCCTGACGGGCACTTCGACGCCAACAGCGGCACCAGGACACTCCTCGCGGCGAAGCAGCGGGGTTCGCCTTACGCCATGTCCGAGGTCTTGACGCCATCGCTCGATGCGGCGCCGAACGTCGACGCAACGGGTGCGAAGACTCCCGCGAGCCACGACGGCAGCGAGACCGGAGCCGGACGCGGCGGCTCGTCGACACCCATTCGTTGAGCTTCGATCGCAGCCCCGATCAAAATTCCCATGAAGACGAGATAGAACCAGAGCATCAGCACGATCGGCGTACCGAAAGCAACAACGGCAGCGCCCACCGTGTTAGACAGCGACGTGTACAGGCCGAAGACCGCACTCGAGCCCAGCATCCACACCGTCGCGAACAGCACCCCCCACGAGCGAATCCGAATTCGTGTCGGCACGTCCGGCAGAAGAGCGATGATCAAGCCACACACCACGTAGGCCACGACTGCGAGCGCCATCCAATTCACCACCCGCACGCTCACCAAGCCCAGGAATTCCGATAGTCCGAGTTCGGCCAGGACTCGTGGGAGCAACTGAAGAACGAGCAAGACAACAACGACGACGATCATTCCCCCGAGCGCCACGATGGCGGAGATACCACGATCGACGAATCCGTGGATGCGTTCGGGCTGACCGAACAGTCGCGTCAATGTTGCTCGCAGCCCATAGACCACCCGCGACGAGACGTACACCGCGACGATGATGGACACGACCGTGGTGATGGTGAAGGCACTAGAGGAGCCCTTATCAGCTAATTCCACCAGGGCCGCCGTCGTCGGTTCCAGGGCCTGCAGGGTTTCCGGGCTTCTGTCGAAAACGCCTTCAATGGCGGATTGCACCTGATCGGTCGTCAAGAAGGCACCGGCGATGGCACCGATCGCCAGCGCGGTTGGTGCGAGAGCAAAGAAGGTGAAGAACGACAGGCCCCCCGCCACGATGCTTCCGCCCACGGCCGCATAGCGCATGAGGACGACACGACCGAACTCGATGAGCGCCTTCAGTCGTGACACCAGCACATCATGGCGCACTCGTTCGCTGATAACCTGTCGCTGCCCCAGCCCCCGTAGCTCAGGGGATAGAGCGCCGGTTTCCGGTACCGAAGGCCGCAGGTTCGAATCCTGCCGGGGGCGCATGTCGACCCAAAGAACTCCGCGTTTCGCGCGGGTCGAGTCTGGTCTCTACCCCACCATCGTGGCGGTTTTCGTCGCGCTGCTGCTTATCTCCAACATCGGCGCGGTCAAGCTCATCGCCTTCGGGCCACTCATCACCGACGGAGGGGCCTTCCTGTTCCCGCTCGTGTACGTGGTCGGCGACGTACTCGCGGAGGTGTACGGGTGGAAGGCAGCTCGTCGCGCCGTCATCATCGCTTTCGTCATGGGTGCGCTGGCCGCATTGACCTTTTATCTGGTTCAGATCTCACCTCCGGCCGACGGCTGGGAAAATCAGGAAGCCTTTGAGGCAGTCCTCGGCTTCGTTCCGCGAATCGTGCTGGCCAGCGTTCTGGGCTTCCTCGTCGGTCAGCTTCTCAACGCGTACGTGCTGGTGTGGATCAAGCGCAAGACGCAAGAACGGAAACTCTGGGCTCGCCTGATGGGCTCTACCGTGGTGGGCGAGTTCGCGGACACCGTGGTCTTCTGCACCATCGCCTTCTACGGGGTCATCACCGGCGGCGATTTCGCGACATACGTGATCGTTGGCTTCGTCTACAAGACCACGGTGGAAATCTTGCTCCTGCCGATTACCTACCGCATCATCGCTTTCGTCAAGAAGCGGGAACCCACTTACGAGTTGGAGTCCGCGGCCTAGCCTCCGGCTTGGCTGCCGGCTTGACCGTTGTTCGCATAACCCCCTACGAACGCTTCGCGGTAGGCGTGGAAATCTCCCGCCTCAATGGCGACGCGAATATTGTCGACGAGGTTGACGATGAAGTGCTGGTTGTGAATGGTGGCGAGCGTTGCCGCGATCGACTCCTTAGCCTTGAAGGCGTGATGGAGATAGGCGCGCGTGTAGTTCTTACAGGTGTAACAGGTGCAGCCCTCCTCGATAGGCGCGAAGGTTCGCCGATTGATGCTGGCAGTCACGTTGAAGCGCCCGCGCGAGGTATATAGAGCAGAGTTTCGCGCGACTCGCGCCGGCGATACGCAATCGAAGGTATCGGCACCCGAGGCAATAGCCGTGAAGAAGTCCTGCGGCTCACCGATGCCGAGAAGGTGACGCGGCTTGTCTTCGGGCAATTCCTCGCACACCCAACGCACGATGTCTGCCATCCGCTCCTTCTCTATGGCACCGCCTATCCCGAACCCGTCGAACGGCAATGCGGCGATGTCCGAAGCGGCCTGACGGCGCAGGTCCTCGTACTGCGCGCCCTGAATGACACCGAAGAGAGCCTGATACGCCCGCTCCGGTCGATCGGCGGTGATTCGTCGATGCTCCGCGATGCACCGCTTAGCCCATTCGAGAGTTCTGCGCATCGCAACCTGTTGATAGTCGCGAGAGTTCATCAACGTGGTGCACTCGTCGAACGCGAAGATGATGTCGGCCCCTAGAGCATGCTGCACCTGCATCGAGACTTCCGCGGTGAAGCGGTGGCGAGACCCATCGAGGTGAGAGGTGAAGGTCACTCCGTCGTCATCCACATGAGCGAGTCGGTCCTTACCCGGCGCGACAACATCGTCGACCGTACGGTCGCTGACGTCCATGGCGAGAACTTTCTTAAATCCGACGCCCAGCGAGAGCACCTGAAACCCGCCACTGTCGGTGAACGTCGGACCCGGCCAGTTCATGAAGGCGCCCAAGCCCCCTGCCGCCTCCACGATGTCCGCACCGGGCTGCAGATACAGGTGGTAGGCGTTGGCGAGCACCGCTTGAGCTCCGAGGTCGCGCATGGATTCCGGTAGCACGGTCTTCACCGTGGCTTTGGTGCCGACAGGAATGAACGCCGGAGTTCGAATCTGACCGTGAGGTGTGGTGATGACACCGCTGCGACCAAGCTGGCTTCCCGGGAGCGAGCGATCTTCACCCATCCGGGCCACCACATCGAACCCGAAATTAGTCACACAGGAACGGTATCGGGAACGCCTACCCGGCCCGATTTCGCGAACCAGAGTGGATGAAGTTGCAGAGAAGAATCAATGTGACGAGAGTGTTTACATTGACGAAAAATTTTTTGGTGAACCGCTTGTGTCGCCTTGCCAACGCCTGTTAAACATCTCCTACCGCACCGCGAGGTGCGGGACGGTCCGAAAACTAGTGGCCTACCGGGCTAGACCCGGAAGTCTCCGAGTGCTGGCGGGGATGGCGGCAGGGAGCGGGTCGGGAAAGGAAACGAGCTGAAGGCGCTGCGGAAACGTAGGGCGAGCCACGCGGACTGCACGCACCGCGAAGGCCCCGGGAAACCGGGCGGCAGCCGGGAACTTTCATGGCAAGGCCCCTCGAACTCATACTTCGAGGGGCCTTGCTCTTTGTGCTGGTAACTCTTGTCTACCGGCCCGTGGGCATTCGTCGGCTTAGGCGCGCCGAAGCGACACAGCCAACCGCGCGATTCCCTCATCGAAGCAGACCCGGGGCCTCCACTGGAACGCTTCCCATGTCTGACGAGGGTCGAACCAATGCGCCGTGGACAGCTGTTCCACCAGAAATCGGGTGATCACCGGCTCTCGTCCGGAAACCGAGGCCGCAGCCTCGCCCACGGTGCCGGCCACCCACGCCGGGCCTCGGGGAACGGATCTCACGGATGCCTCGATTCCGGCCGCGTCGACGATGGCCTTGATGACGTCGCGCACCGGTCGGGGCTCACCGTTGCTGACAACGAAGGCGCGGCCTCGGACCGACGGATCCTCCGCTCTGTCCAGCGCTCGCACGATTGCCTCTCCCGCGTTATCGACATAGGTCGTGTCGATGAGGGCGCGGCCGCCGTCGATCAGGAACAGGCGACCACTCGCCGCTCGATCGATGATGCGTCCGATAAGTTGCTTATCACCCGGGCCCCACACCAAGTGCGGTCGCACCGCGACGACCGGCACGCCGACGCGCGGATCCAACACGATGCGCTCGGCCATCGCCTTCGATCGCGAGTAGTGACCGCGGGTTCGAGCCGGATCGGCAGTATCGGCTGCAGCCGCGATGAGCGGCTCTCCCACATGCGCGACCGAGGGCGAGGACACGTAGACGAACGCCTGGACACCAGCGTCGGTTGCACACTCGAGAACCAGGCGGGTTCCTTCGACGTTGACAGTCTCAAATTGCGACCACGACCCGTCGATCCCTACCCGCGCCGCCAAATGAACGACCGCGTCCACGCCCTCGAGAGCCTTTCTCACATCGGCGGCCTTGACGATGGATCCCAGAAAGTCGTCGACGCGTGCACCGCCCGTCGATTGCTCACCAGCCATCCCCGAGGCGTGCCGCTGAAAGCACACGACGTCCCAGCCGTCGGCAAGCGCCGCCCGCACAACCGCATTCCCCAGCAAGCCCCGCCCACCCGTGACCAGCAATCGACCTTTCGATCCCGGTGACGAAACACTCCCACTCATCCGTGCCCCGCAAGAAGCCGCTCCGCGTCTGCCGCAAGATGCGCACGGTCGATCTTGGCGCCGTGTCGGATATCCACCGGCATCCGATCGATCCACAGCACCGCCGCCACATCGGGCACCTGCGCATCACGCGCGATGGCGCGCACACGCGTCGCCAGACCCATCTCTGCGAGATCGACGTGCCGTTGTCGCATCCGTGACGCACCTGCGCCGACGACGGCAGGCGCACAGACAACCACGAGCACTTGGGCACCGGTTGGCCCGACACCGACCGCTGCAGTCACGATCCGGTCGGCGCCTACTCCGCCCAGACCCTCCTCGATGCGCTGTTCGATCGACACCGGACCACCGGGCCCGTTCACCGTGGTGATCACGTGGCCGAGACGACCCTCGAGCCATAGCCGGCCCAGCTCATCGAGAACTCCGATATCTCCCGTCCGGTGCCATCCGAAATTGCGTGAGGTGCGTTGCTCCACGAACGCTTGTGCGTCGTACCGGTCCTTCGTGTGGGGAGCTCGCACGGCTACTTCCCCGAGTACTCCCGCCTCGGTGCTCAGCTCGCTCGCCGGCGTGCCATCAGAATCCACCACCGCGACGGCAACCTCCACCGACGGCAACGGCCGACCGACGAGCACCCCTGCCCCCGGCGGCTCCGCGAGAACCTCGCGGGCGGTGACGTCTGTTGCCGGAAGAACCTCGGTCATGCCGTACGGCGTGCGAACGTCACACTCCGGCCACAGGTCCATGACGTCCCGCAGCAACGAGCGGGCGATCGGAGCACCCGCGAGTAGCAGCAGCCGAAGGGACAATCCGGCGCGCGCGAGTCGGGAGCGGGCATGCGAGCCCGGTCGAGCCCCGGAGAGCACCGAACTCAGCGCCGCCGGCGACATCCACATGACCGTTCCCCCGGCATGCTCCATCGCCGCCGACAACGACTCCGCCGTCAACGAACCCGGACGCGAGGCATCCATAGCCGGAATGACTGAGGCGATGCCCAAGAGGGGGCCCAGCACCGCCCACGGTGCGAAAGCCGCAACGAGGACGTCGTCGTCGGTGAACTCATAGTGACCGAGCAGGGTGTCCCGAGTGGCGGCGATTCCGGCTCGGGAGTGGGCGACCGCTTTGGCCGGACCCGTCGCTCCCGACGTGAACACGATCGCAGCATCTGAATGGGCAACGTGGACAGCCGGTGTGCCTTGAGGCTCGGCTTCAACATCCAACAACCCAGCCAAACGGTGTTGCCAGAAAACTTGTCCTGGCGTGTTCAGGAGACGAACCACCGGCGCCGCGCGGCGTACGGCCACGACGTGATCGACCCGGGCGCCCTTGAGCGAGCGAAGCAGGGATCGCGCACCATGAGCAGCGTCGATTACCACGATGCTGGCTCCGATCCGCCACACCGCGTAGACCACAGCGAGCAAGTCGGCTCCCGGTGGAATCAAGACCGCGACCCGATCGCCCGCGCTGACTCCCCGGCGCGCGAAGGCGTCGGCGAGCCCGGCAACACGACCCTCGAGTGCCCCCCACGACACGTCTCGGAAGAGATCAGACGCCGGCGTGACACCCGGCGCTGGCTCGGACATTGCCACTGCTGCACAAGCCGAACCTCGACCTCGTCGCCGAAGGTTGTTCCCGAGGTCATCCGGGGTAGCTTCGTGCGCTTGCACGACGTCTCTATCAGTGTCTTCCTCGCGACCATCGAGAGACGCGGGAACGCGCGCTATCCAGGACCAAATATCGGCGATGGCCTCTGCGCGATCCTCCAACACCAGATGCCCCGCATCCGGATACTGCTGCACGAGCGCATGCGGCAGCCGTCGGCGGAGGTCGTCCAGATATCTCACCGAGAAGACGGGGTCGCGCATTCCCCAGACCAGCAAGGTCGGAACGTGCGCGAGTGTGTCGAGTCGCGAAGCGATTCCTTCAAGAACCGCCGAGGTCGGGTGGTCGGGTCCGGTCGGAATATCCGCCACAAAATCATCGATCGCGTCACGGTCCTGAGCTGTGGAATACGGAGCTCGGAACGCACGCGCAGTCTCGGCGTCGACTCGGGAGATTCGGGTTGTCGCTCGAACAAACCCCTTCGTCCGGCGGGTCATCACTCCACGGATGACCGGTAGGCGCGTCGCGGCGATGACCCACGGAATGCCCCGATGCTCGGGTTGGTGCACAGCGGTATTCGTCAGTGCAACGCCGGCTATCCAGAACGGCGAGTCTTCGTCGTCCATGACGTTCTCACTCCAGCCGAGCGCGACGGGGCCTCCCCAGTCATGGGCGAGAACGACGATCGGCCCGCGAACGTCCAGGCTGCCCACGATTGCTGAAAGGTCCCGAACACGCTGATCGAGTCGGCGGATACCGCCGCTTCGCGCCGAGAAACCCATGCCGACGTGATCGGGGGCGATGACGCGCACCGTTGGCGGTGCCTGTCGAGCGACGTTGCGCCACAGATACGCCCATGTTGGATTTCCATGAACACACACAACGGTGAGTTCGACGTGTTCGGGATTCGTATCGAGAACGTGGATCCCCAGCATCTCGTCAACCAGTTGCGACGCCTCAGCCCGCCGGTGTGCACCTTCGTCGTCGATGCGGTCGCTGTTGATGCGCTCGTCGTCGATGAAGACAACCCGGGACCACGTTGGGTCGAACCCCTTCAAGGCAGGTGCGGTGCGAGCGGGAATCCGCGCCGACTTCACCACTCGATGTCGATGACAGCGGCGTTCAAACCCGAGCCGATGCCCATGCAAGCGACCCGGTCCCCCGACACCAGATGTTCGGAGTTCGTCGCCAACGTGAAGGGGACCGACGCCGGTCCGATGTTGCCTCGCGTCGGGAAGGTCTGCGGCACACGTTCGGGATCGATGTTCAGGGCACGAGCGATCGCTTCGGTGTGGATCTTCGACACCTGATGGATCACATACATCCTGAGATCGCTCCAGTCGAAGTGTTCGGCGGCGTCGGCCCAGGTGAGCACGGCAAGGTCCACCGCTGCTTCGAGCAGCGCACGGCTGTCGGTGCACATTCCCGTCAGATCCCCCGTGCACAGAAGTTTATGCTCGGTGGCAGCCCGCGACACACCGCCGAGGAACCTGTGGCCTTCCCGATGCTGAGACGCCCGCCCGAGGACCATGGCCGCGCCCCCGGAGCCCAACGTGAAGGTGGCGAAGTTCTCCACAATGTCCTCTCGGGTCGCTCCCTGAGAGTTGAGACGGTCGATGGTCGCCTGCTGAGGCTGACGACTGCCTTCACCATCAACGATCAGTGCGTAGTCGATCTGCCCGCTGTCGATCATGTTGGCCGCGAGCTGCATTCCGCTCATGAACCCCAAGCACGCGTTCGACAGATCGAAGTTCACGCACGCCGATGAGAGACCGAGTTGACGGTGCACGTCGACGGATGCGGACGGCTCCAGCCGCTCACGACACACGGATGTATCCACCAGCAAACCGATTGCCCGGGGATCGACGCCAGCTTCTGCGATGGCCTTCGCGCCTGCCATCGCGGCCGCATCAGCGAATGTCACATCTGAAGGCCACCAACGACGCTCGGAGATTCCTGCCAGCTGCTCGAGCATTCCTCCGTGCAAGCCAGCACTCGCATACGCCGGAGCAAGCCATCCGTCGATGTCAGAGGACGTGATCACCTCGGGAGCGTCGACCGCAGACACCGCGAGCACGGCCGTATCCGTGAAGGTGAATACCGAACTGCCCGTCGAGGGAGTTGGAAGGTCATCGACCGCGCTGACGCCCTGGCTCACCCGAGTGGCCCCCTTCTGAGACGGATCCGAAGTAGGTCCTGTCAGCCCCTAGCCTGCCATGACCGGCGCCGTACCGCCGTCGGGCGTCTTCCCCGACCGGTAGCCGCACGCACTTCTTCGCCGAAAAGCGGTCGCAACCATGGCTAGGCGCATGCCATGACGTACCGTCTCAGCCATGCGGCGTTCGCAGGCAGCCACCAGGCGGCGGGCACGCAGGTGGCTCGGTGGCTTCGCTGGCGCGGCCCTCCTTGGCTCGACGGTCATCGTCTCCCCGATCATCGTTTCCCCCGCTGCAGCGGACGAGGCAGATGCCGATCTGGCGCGCTTCTACGGCCAGACGGTCACGTGGGGTCCCTGTGACGATGTTGCAGGTGGCTCCGAATGCGGGACAGTCGCCGTGCCGATGGACTACCGAAATCCCTCAGGCCGAACCCTAGGTCTCGCTGTCCTTCGCATTCTCGCCAGTGGCAATGCGCGCGGGAGTCTGCTGGTCAATCCCGGCGGCCCCGGGGCGGGCGGCGTGGACTTCGCCGAATACCTCAGTACGGTCATCGACTCAGATGTTCGAGCGGTCTACGACATCGTCGGATTCGATCCACGTGGAGTCGGACAGTCCGCACCCGTCACTTGCCTGACCGACAAGCAGATACTGCGCTGGAATCGGACCGACATCACCCCCGACACCGCCCGTGAGCGCAGAACACTGTTCTCCCGAGCCGATCGCATTTCCCAAGGGTGCCTCGATCGCGATCCTGCTCTCGCGCGATCCGTCGGCACGGCGAACACCGTGCGCGACATGGACATCCTTCGCGGCGTCCTCGGTGATGACGAGTTGAACTGGTTCGGCTTTTCCTACGGAACCGAACTCGGTGCTCTGTATGCACAACGCTTCCCGGACCGCGTTGGACGCATGGTTCTCGACGGAGCGGTCGACCCATCCTTGAATGCGATGGAAGTGTCCGAAGATCAATCAGCAGGGTTCCAACGAGCCCTAGCCCGCTTCGCCTCGGATTGCGCGCAACGCTCGAACTGCATAGCGACAACGCAGGCAGGAGTGCTCTCGGCCATCAACCGACTACTTGTGGAACTCGACCAGGCACCACTGTCATCGGATGGCAGCCGACGCCTCGTGCAAGCCGAGGCCCTCACCGCTGTGTTCTTCTCGATGTATTCGACCGATCTGTGGCCGACGCTGCGTTCGGGACTGAGCCAAGCGCTCGACGGCGACGGTTCGACTCTGCAGTTGCTCGCACAATTGGCGAATGATCAAACCGGCCCTGACACCTTCGGCAGCAATATCACGTCGGCCTTCTACGCCATTGGGTGCTGGGACTATCCACCGACGCCGGGCATCAAAGGCCTGCGCCGTGCGGCATCTGATTGGTCGACCGATGCCCGTGTGCCGGAGATGGCCGTCGCGATGTCCTGGGGCAACGCCCCCTGCAGCACATGGTTTGGACATTCGGACACACCACCAGCACCGGTGACTTCGACCACGAACGCGCCGATCTTGATCATCGGGACGACCTACGATCCGGCAACTCCCTACGCATGGTCGCAAGCGCTTCGTGGCCAACTACCGACCAGTCGACTCCTGACCCACCGGGGTGACGGTCACACGGTGTACGGCGATAGCAACCTGTGCATCGACAATTTCGCGGACATCTACCTGCTCACCGGCGATCTGCCGGAGCCGGGGACCGTGTGCTCGAGTTGATCGCCGATACGAATCCTGACGGCCTATCGGCTCAACTCTAAGGCGCGTCGTCGTTGCCCGACTTCTCTTCCTTATCGGTCAAGCCTTCGAGGCCTGCGAGGAATTCCTCGACCTGGGCGGCGATCTCGTCACCACTGGGCACCTCACCCTGCGGGGCACTGCTGGGCTTGGTCAACGCGCTGCGAGCTTCGATCATTTGGTCGTACTGCGTCTCCAGAACGCTGACGACCGCGGCGAATTCTTCGTTGCCTGTCAACTGCTCTGCGACCTCGCCGTCGGCTTTCTCGGCTTGGGACTCCAGGCCCATGCCCGTCAAGCGCAGTCCGGTCACCTCGGTAAGCCCCTCGATCAGCACCATCGCGCACCGCGGATAGTCGAATTGCACGAGGTAGTGGGGCACCTGCGCCGTCACCCCGATCGATGACAGGCTGCGCTGGCCGAGGTGGAATTCGAGCAACGCACCCATGTGCCCCGGAACTTCGATATCGCCCAGAACAGCGCTGCGGCCCGCCGTCAATGCGGCGTCGTTTCCGTGCACCGTGATGCCGATCGGACGCGTGTGCGGCGCCGGCCAAGGAATAGCTGTGAGTCCCACCGCGTGGGATAGGCCAAACTCATCGACGAGAAGATCGACCGCGGCCAGAAAGCGATTCCACTGGTAGTCGGGCTCGGGACCGTCCAACAGGAAGAAGTCGCGACCTTCGGCATCGACAACTCGATTCAATTCGAGTCGAGACGACTCCACCGCGGAGAAATGGTCCGAGGAGAAGGTCATCCGTGGGCGGCGAGCGCGATAGTCGAGCAACTCATCGGAGTCGAACGTCGCCACAAGCTCGGTGGTGCAGGTCTCGCGGATGTGAGCAGCTGCCTGCCGAACACCACCGCCGGCATCCACGAACCCCTGGAAGGCGTGCACCAGCGTCGGCACGCGCGGAGAAGCGATCGTGCCGGGATCGATGTGAAACGTCAGCAACTTCCTCGGCGATCTCATAATTCCTCCCACCCTCAGGCTACGTGCACTCACCTCAAAATGCGATCGGGAACTCACGGCGTTCGCAGAGTGCGAACGGGTGGTGGGGATATTCCCCCTGGGGACGGGGATCGGCTACGACTGCAGATCCGTGCTTCTCGCGCCGAGGACTAGGAGTTCGCGGACTCACTGGGAGCGCTCGGCGGCGGCGACGAGTTCGAGTCCGCAGCCGGCTTCTTCACCGCTGCCTCGGATGCGCCTGTCTTCTTCGCCGTAGATCTCTTCGCGGTCGATTTCTTCGCGGTCGATTTCTTCGCGGTCGATTTCTTCGCGGTCGTCTTTTTCGCCGTCGACTTCTTGGCGCCTGTCTTCTTCGCGGTCGACGCGGGAACTGTGGATGGCGTCGCGTCCGCTGACGTCGCGGGTGGAGTGCTGGGCGCGGTGGTCTGCATCATCGGCGAATCCATCGCCTGCCATTCCGGCGATGCAGCGGGCGCGGTCATTCGGCGCCACAGGTACCAGCCACCAGCGACCGCACCGCCGAGCATTGCCATACCCAAGAGTCGCCGCATGGCCCGCACGCTAACAGCCGCTCGTTACCCGCGTCATCGGATTCCCAAGCCTCAGCCCGCGCTGAGTGCCGAACGGAACTTCTCCAGCACGGCGCCGCTGCTCCAAAAAACCCGCTGCTGACCTTCGGGCAAGGTCAAGGCGTATTCGCAAACCTTCGCCCAGGCGATTCCTACGGCGCGGGTCAAGGACGCGGCGACCGTGGCTGAGATTGCGGATCCGGCGATCGCGCCCCCCGGGATGAACTTGAGCAGATTGGTGACGACGTAACGCCCCGCCATGGTTGCCCCGCCCGTCAGAAGAAGCGAACCCGCCACCGCCATTGCCCTCGAGCGCTGCGGCGGAAGTCCGTAGGCGGCGGAGATCCGCGCGATCATCGTCACCTGATTGGGGACGAGAAGCGCCGCATCAGTGAAGGGGATCGGGACGGCGCCGATTCCAGATGCGACGGTGATCGACTGGTTGATCACCGCCTTTACCGCTTTTTTTTTGCGCTCCATGTCCAACTGCTGAGCAGCGGTGAGAGCCGCTTGAGCGGCTTCGGGGACTACCTCGTACGTCGCGTCCAGCAACCGATCGAGTCCGAACTCCGGTGCATGCGTGAAGTCGTCCGCAAGCGCGTTCGTCAATACCGGTGCCTCACCGGCGCGAATCGGTAATCCGAGACCGGTGATGAAGTCCGATAGTTCCACCGCATGTGGATGCGCCTGACCGTCCCTGCTGGGCACCTGGGTCAACACCACGATCACCGGGAGCCCCAGCTCGGCGAGGCGTCGGACGAACGCTGCCTGCGCCTCCTCGAAGCGTCGATCCGACCAACGCACCACGTACCAGGCGGCATGGATTTGCTGATCGATGGCAGACCTCCGCCGTGCTTCGACGACGTCGCGAAGGCCTTCCAGGATCTGGTCGCCGGCGGACCCGGTCTCGAACCCCTCGGAATCGAAGATTCCCAAGAAGCCATCGTCGCGACGGTGATAATCGACGCCACGCGTCACCGGCTCCCCCACCCCGGTATCGGCGACATCTCGACCAAAGACAGCGTTGACCAGAGTGGATTTGCCTGCCCCCGTGGCTCCAAAGATCGCCAGGTTGAAGCAACCTAGGGCTGCGAAAGCGGTGGACAACTCCTTGGTGAACATGCCCTCAAGTGCAGGAACGTCGATGTCCTGGACGCCTTCGTTCTCAGGCGACGATTCCGGAGCCATGGTCTGAGAGTACGCGGGATGCTCACGAGCCTGGGTTACCGTTGAGACGTCATGGCTCCCCTCCGCTCCCCCGAACAATCCGGGATTTCCCGTTCGATCGTGACCTGGATCGTCGGACTTTCGCTGATCGCGGTTGTTGGTCTCGGAGTTGGGCTGGGCCTGCTTCATGCATTCGGCCTAGCCGATTGGAACAAGATTCAGCAGGCCCGCGACGTGGGGAAACTCGGAGGCACTCCGACCATTCCCGAGGCCTACCAAGAACTCATCGACAAGGCAGCCGAACGCTGCCCGGAGGTGCCTTCTCGAGTTCTCGCCGCGCAGATCGCCGTGGAAAGTGGATGGCAGGCGGACGCACAGAGCCCCGCGGGAGCTCAAGGCATCGCGCAGTTCATGCCCAGTACGTGGAGTCAATACGGTCTGGACGCCAACGGCGATGGCGTCCGCGACGTGTGGGATCCACGCGACGCGATTCCGTCAGCAGCGGAGTTGAATTGCCTCAACAGACGACTGGTGTCTTCCGTTTCGGGAACCCCGCTGCACAACATCCTCGCCGCCTACAACGCCGGCCACGGCGCGGTTCGCAAGTACGACGGCGTACCACCGTTCCCCGAGACCGAGCAATACGTGGAGAAAGTGATCGAGCTTGCGCAGCGCTACCCGTCGCCGTAGCGCAAGATCGCCGAAGCATCGGCTTTGAGTGTGCTACTTGATCACGACTATCGATTGGTGATTCTCCACGACCAGTCGACCGTCCGGTGACCACAGTCGCCGAGTTTCCGAGGTGAACCCCTCCTCCATCGACGACACCCACGCTTCGAATCCCAGGGGCTGCTGCGGATCAAGTGCCTCCGGCGGAAAAAGCAGATGTGCACTGAAAGACACAGTGGCCATCGGACGCAAGTCGGTCATGGCGACGTAACTGGCCGGCCACCACGCATCAACCAGCCCCAGAGTGATTCCGGCTGTCCATGGCTCGGCATTGTCTTCAGGGTCGGGAACAGGCGACACCCATCCGAGAGCCTGAGGACTATCTCCCGAGCCGGGTACGCCGACCGCGGGTCGGTAGCCGATGTGCAATCCGAACTCCGGACCCATAGGAGGACCCACCGGGACGCTCGGGACCGCACGCCAGTCGGGGAGGTCAGGCATCGATGCCGTGCCCCACGGCTGAGCAATGTCCCCAGCGCGCGGGGTTCCCGTGATGATCACACTGTGGGCAGCGAGAGCGCCGTCGGATCCGGTGACGCTTGCCTTCCACGTAGTCATCGCCGATCCGACGCGAAGGGGCACCACATCGATGCGTGCCGTACCGGCAGGCAAGGGTCCAAACATGTGGGCGGTCACACTGCGCACGCGCCGATCGGCGCTTTGCTGCTGCGTTACCTCGACGGCGTTGACGGATGCAGCGATGACAAGACCCCCCCACGCCCCGCGGCCCTGAAGCCAACCAGCGGGAACGTCCCACGAAAACGCGCCGGGCTCTGTCTCGTCGAGGCGGCAGGCGTCAGTGAATCGGTCCGTCATGCGCCGTCGGGGCGCACATCATCGACAGAGCCGTCGTCGCTCGTCGTGTCTGCCTTGCCGCTGGCACTGGATAGCGCAGACTTCTTCAACCAACGATTCCACGGAATATTCCACAGTCCACCAGGGCCATTCCACGGTTCCATCATGTCGCCGCCGGTCTTGATGTAGTTAACGACATCACCGGGGATCGTGTTGTCGAAGATCCACTTGGCGTCATCTTCGAACATGTTGGTGCAGCCGTGCGACCCGTTGTAGCGGCCGAGTCGGCCGTATGCCCACGACGCGGTGTGCAGGAACTCACCCGACGGTGTCAAGCGGGTGTTCCACTTTGACGGCAGCTCGTAGAACTCGACCTCCGGGTCCAACCCCAAGCTTTCACTTCGGTAGACCTTGTAGTCCTCTTTGTCGGTGCTGATGACCTTCGCGCCGTTGCGTGTCTCCCAACCCCACTTCCCGAGCGACACCTTGAAATTCTTCCGCTTCTTGCCATTGACATGCACGGTCATCGTCTTCTTCGCACCATCGACGGTCGCGATGAGCGAACGGTCGGTACGGAAGACATACGTCTTACGCAGCGCCTTCGAGCCGACGAGGTACTTCTTGCCGGACTTGCCCAACACGGTGTCGTTCACCGTCGACGTGATCCGAATGGTGGAGTTCCCCGGCCAGTAGTTCTTCGGTCGGAACACCACCGTTTCGTCGCTGATCCACCCCCAGGCTCCAGGGACATTCACGGTGCGCCCACTCGGCGTCGTCGCAGCCACCTGCAGGTGACGCTCAACAGCGGCCTTGTTCGTGATGTTCTCGCTGAATCGCAGGCGCGGCAGGGTGCCGACTCCCAACTTGACCCGGCTTCCGGAAACTCCGAGGCCGTTGCCCGCTGCCTCGAACGTCGCCGTTACCCGCTTGCGCGGTTTGGGCAGGACTTTCGGCTTGGCCCAGTCGGAGGCGGTGGGAATCGTGGCGATTGGACCGGACGGGGCGGACTGACCTGTCGGGCCCGTTGATCGCAGCGACACTCGGTATTCCCGACCGTTGGTCAGAGACGAGAGCCCGCAGGTGCCGCTGAGGTCTGGACAGTCGAACCACAAATAGCCATCCGGCGAGATCTGATAACCGGTCACCGACGGGTCGTCGACAGGCAGGTAAGTCGATATCGCGCTGGCATCTGCGGGCGTCACTGCGATCAGCACGGGCCGAAGCGGCAGCGCTGCGTCAGGTGGAGGAACCGACGGATCGGGCACGGCCTCGGGCGTCGGCTCCACATTGGTCTCCGAGCCCAGATCAGCGCTCGGATCGACGGTCGGACTCGCACTCGGCGACGAGGTCGATTCCACCGAGTCCGTGTCGGCAGACTCATCGGCAACCACGGCACCGGGCGATGCCGCAGCGAGCACGCCGAAAACCACGGCCACAGCGGCCGCTGAGCGCAGGCGTCGAGAGATGGGGGGCCCTAGGGAAGTCACGGCATCAATGTACGTTGCCGACCCCCGTCGAGATAAACCCGGCGTGCGTGTTCTCCACTTTTGCGGCCACCAACATGGATGCGTAGGGGACACCGTCGCCTACAGTCGTCCCGTGGGTCTGTTCTCTCGCTTCACTTTGCCGTCGGTCAAGCCGTCAGAAGCAATGGACATGTTGAGTGCGGGAGCGACCATGCTGGATGTCCGGGACAACTCTGAATGGAACGCCGGACGGGTCCCCGGTGCCGTGCACGTCCCGGCCGCCAACGTCGCCGCCCAGGCACCCAAACGACTTCCGAAAGGCCGACCCGTCGTCATCGCTTGTCGAACAGGATCCCGATCGAAGGCCGCCACTCGGCTTCTTCGCGAGCAGGGCATCGAGGCTTACAGCCTGTCCGGTGGATTGGCCGCGTGGGAATCGGCCGGTGGTCGCGTTGCGGGCAAGGGCAACAAGCCGGGGATGATCGCCTGACAGGGCATTGCGCCTAGCGTTGATCCATCACCACGGAACGATCTGCCTGTCCTCCCACAGCACGCCGGTCGGAACGACGTTGCCTTCATCATCCGTTGCGTCTCGATCGGCCAGCCACACGATCGTTTCGGCGCCCTCCTCTGCGGATCGCGGAGCGTCGGGTCCACCCATGTCGGTCCGGCAATGCCCCGGGCATACGGCGTCTACCAGGACGCCGCGTTGCCCCCATTGCATCTCGGCGGCGAAATTGCGAACCAACGCGTTCACCCCCGCCTTCGAGATTCGATACGGAGCCAACCCACCACTCGTTCCGGGCCCGGTGAACCGACCCAGGCACGCAGACAAAGCGATCACCCTGCCGGAGCGGTTCTTCACAAGATCCTGCGCGAACGTCTCGATGCTGTAGAAGGCGCCGTCGAGGTTGATGCTCATGACGCGTTGCCATTCATCGGGGCTGGTGCGCATGGTGCGTGTCATCTTGGCTGACATCACTCCGGCGGAGAGCACCAGAACATCCGGTGGTCCGACATGGGCGACTGCGTCTGCAGCCTGAGCGAGCGATGCCGGGTCTGCTACGTCCGCCGCCACGGGGATTGCCTCCACACCGTCGTCGACGAGCTCTGCTGCGGCAGCCGTGACGCGCGAGTTTTCTCGACCGAGCACGATGACGCGGGCGCCCCGGCGGCCGATCCCTCGCGCCGCCGCCAGTCCGAGACGTCGACTGCCTCCGGACACCAGCGCCACTGTGTTTGACCCGATGAACCCCATGGCGCAACTGTGGTGCCTGTCGGCAGGACCTGCATCCGGACGCGTTCGTGCCGGCGCCGAGGGCTACTGTTGGCACTACACCCATCTGCACGTGAGAGGAACGCCTCCGTGGCGAGCGAGCCCCCCAATTCCGTTGTCAGTCGCTTCGGCCCCAACGAGTGGTTGGTGGACGAGATCTACGAGCAGTACCTGAGGGACAAGAACTCCGTCGATCCGGCGTGGTGGGACTTCTTCGAAGACTACGCTCCGGTGGAATACTCACCCGCGGCCGTGCCGCACGCCGCCGCCGCTGCTGCCCCGGCCCCCACTGCACCCGAGCACAGCACATCGAGACAGACGACATCGACACAGACGACTTCGACACAGACGACTTCCCCAGCCCCGTCGACGCCTGCCTCAACGCCCGCGTCAACACCCTCGCCGGACGCCGCCACGCCACCGTCAGACGACAGCACCGATGCGTCCGTGGTTGAACCAGAGGTGCTTCGCGGAGCAGCCGGTCGCGTGGTGACGAACATGGAGGCCAGCCTCTCGGTGCCCACCGCCACCAGCGTGCGATCGGTGCCGGTGAAGTTGCTGATGGATAACAGGGTGGTGATCAACAACCACCTATCGCGCGGGCGAGGCGGCAAAGTGTCGCTCACCCACGTCATCGGCTTCGCGGTGGTGCGAGCGATGGCAACGATGCCCGAGATGGGTTACGGCTTCACCCAGGTGGATGGCAAGCCTGCCGTACTCCGCAACGAGGACATGAACCTCGGTTTGGCAATCGACCTCGCGAAAGACGATGGCACGCGGCAGTTGCTTGTTCCGAACATCAAGGGTGCACAGCGGATGGACTTCGCCGCTTTTTGGGCCGCCTACGAAGACGTGGTCCGGCGCGCCCGCAGCGGCAAACTCGAGGTGACGGACTTCGCTGGCACCACGGTCTCGTTGACGAACCCGGGAACGATCGGCACCAACCATTCGATCCCCCGCCTGATGGAAGGACAGGGGTGCATCGTTGGGGTCGGAGCGATGGAGTACCCGGCGGACTGGCAGGGCGCATCGACGGAGACGATCGTCCGGAACGCCGTGTCGAAGATCATGACTCTCACGAGCACCTACGACCACCGCATCATCCAGGGTGCGCAATCCGGTGAGTTCCTGCGCCGCATTCATCAACTTCTTCTCGGCGAAGAGGACTTCTACGGCGAGATCTTCCGTTCCCTGCGCATCCCCTACGAGCCTGTTCGCTGGGCCAACGACATCTCAGCCAGTCACGAGACGGACCTGGACAAGACGGTCCGGGTGCAAGAGATCATCCACGCCTACCGTGTCCGAGGACACTTAATGGCCGACACCGATCCGCTGGAATACGAGCAACGTTCTCATCCCGACCTCGACGTGCTCAGCCACGGGTTGACACTGTGGGATCTCGACCGGGAGTTCCCCACCGGAGGCTTCGGCGGTCGCGCCCTGATGAAACTTCGGGAGATTCTCGGCGTGCTGCGCGACGCGTACACCCGCACGGTCGGCATCGAATACATGCACCTGCAAGATCCTGAGCAGCGTCGGTGGATCCAAGAGCGTCTCGAGATTCCGCACGTGAAGCCTGACCGCGACGAGCAATTGCGCATGCTGAACAAGCTGACTGAGGCCGAAGCTCTCGAGACCTTCTTGCACACCAAATACGTCGGACAGAAGCGATTCTCACTCGAAGGCGCGGAGTCCCTCGTCCCATTGCTCGATGAAATCCTCACCGACGCTGCGCACGATGACATCCTCGAAGTCGCAATCGGTATGCCCCATCGCGGTCGTTTGAACGTTCTGACGAACATCGCCGGCAAGTCCTACGCGCAGGTCTTCCGCGAATTCGAGGGCGATTACGGCGACGACTCGGTCCAAGGCTCCGGCGACGTGAAGTACCACCTCGGCACCACCGGGTCGTTCTTGACGCCCGACGGCGCCTACACGTCCGTGTACCTCGCAGCCAACCCATCGCACCTCGAGGCGGTCAATCCGGTGCTCGAGGGAATCGTGCGAGCCAAGCAGGACCTGCTGGCCAAGGAACGCAGGAACGACATTCTCCCGGTGCTCATTCACGGGGATGCCGCGTTTGCCGGCCAGGGTGTCGTCGCCGAAACGCTCGAGCTTTCGCAACTGCAGGGCTACCGGACCGGCGGCACGGTCCATATCGTCGTGAACAATCAGGTGGGCTTTACGACGTCACCCAAGTACGGGCGCTCCAGCGTGTACTCCACCGACGTTGCCCGCATGGTGCAGGCGCCGATCTTCCACGTCAACGGCGACGATCCCGAGGCCGTTGCTCGCGTGGCCAGCCTCGCCTTCGCCTTCCGGCAGGCGTTCCACAAAGACGTGGTCGTCGACATGGTGTGCTATCGCAAGCGCGGCCACAACGAGGCGGACGATCCGTCGCTGACTCAACCTCGGATGTACAAGATCATCGACGCCAAGCGTTCGGTGCGAAAGCACTACACGGAATCGCTCATCGGTCGCGGCGACATCACAGTCGACGAAGCCGAGCAAGCTCTTAAGCACTTCCAGGAGCAACTCGAACGGGTCTTCCAAGAAACCAGAGACACCCCGGAGGACGACGCCGAGGATTTCGCCGACCGCGCGAAGGACATCATCGAGACCGGTCAACTCAACTTGACCCCACAGACACCCTTCACCGAAGTAGACACGGCCATCAGCCACGAGCAGATCGAAACAGTTATCGATTCACAGATCACACTGCCGGACAATTTCCACGTGCATCCTCGCTTGGCGCCTCAACTGCAGCGTCGCGAGCAGATGGTCTCCGACGACACGATCGACTGGGGAATGGCCGAGGCTCTGGCCGTGGGTTCCCTGCTCATGGAAGGTCGCACCGTTCGCCTCGCCGGCCAGGACTCTCGACGCGGAACATTCGGGCATCGCCACATGGTCATCGTGGATAGCGAAACAGGGTGGCAATACAAGCCGCTGAAGTCGTGTTATCGCGACGGAGCGAGGCTGTACGTCTACGACTCACTCCTCAGCGAGTTCGCTGCCCTGGGCTTCGAGTACGGATACTCCGTCGCCCGCCCTGATGCTCTGGTGATGTGGGAGGCGCAGTTCGGTGACTTCGTCAATGGTGCCCAGACGATCACCGATGAGTTCATCTCCTCTGGTGAGCAGAAGTGGGCGCAGCGGTCAGCCGTGACTCTCCTGCTGCCGCACGGGCAAGAAGGGCAAGGGCCGGACCACTCGAGTGCGCGCGTCGAGCGTTTCTTGCAGATGTGCGCTCAAGACAACATGACGGTGGCGATGCCGAGCACCCCGGCGTCGTACTTCCACCTTCTGCGTTGGCAGGTGTTCAGCCGTCTGACCCGACCGCTCATCATCTTCACTCCGAAGTCGCTCCTGCGCGCCAAGCAGGCGGTCTCCACCAAGGACGAGTTCACGTCCGGGACCTTCCAGCCGATCCTGCTCGACCCGGAGCACGAGGGTGCGGAGGTCACTCGGGTTCTTCTGTGTAGCGGGAAGATCTACTACGACCTCGCGGCGCACCGCGACGAACATGGATTGCACAACACCGCGATTCTGCGCTTCGAACGGCTCTACCCGCTCCCCTTCCGTCTCGCGGAAGTTCTCAACCGGTACCCCAATGCCGAGATCCGGTGGGTTCAAGAGGAGCCCGCCAACCAGGGGGCGTGGAGTTTCGTGGCGATGAACGCTCCACCCATGGTGAATCGCCCGATAGAAGGCGTCACGAGGCCTTCGTCATCGTCCCCGGCCGTTGGCACACACCAACGTCACGTGGCCGAGCAGCAGGCCGTGGTCGAGCAGGCATTCGCTTAGGGCACGGACATGTACTTCACCGACCGAGGGATCGAGGAACTGCAACGCCGACGAGGCGACGAAGAAGTCACCTTCGACTGGCTCGGAGATCGCATGCAGGAGTTCGTCAACCTGCACCCCGATTTCGAGGTTCCGGTCGAACGACTCGCCACCTGGCTCGCGCGCTTAGGCGACGACGACTAGGAGCGGCTTCCCGTCCTACCCACCACACGAGCGTTCATCGATATCGGAAAACTAAGCGCCCGATGATCAAGTTGTCCGGAACCACCCCAAACTGCCGACTGTCATCACTCACGTGTGGGTTATCACCGAGCACCCACCACCCATTGCCTTCTCGATGACTCAAGCGCTTCACCACGCTGAGGTCCCGTCGCTGCGGGTGCTGGAAGAGAACAACGTCCCCGTTCCGAAGTTTCGCGCTCCTGCGCACGACCCACCATTGCCCGTTTCGCACCGCTGGCTCCATAGACGGACCGACAACACGGACGGTGGTGAATGAGCGCACCTTGCCATCCTGCCGCGTGCCGAGTCCGTTCTCGGGCGCTAGGGTCAGAGCAGGCATTCATTCATCACCTCGAAGGAGTCTCATGCTCAACAGCATCTTTCGGGCCCTCCAGCCCCGCACCACCGCCTATGCGCACTGCGATCTGCCGTGCGGCGTCTACGACCCCTCCCAGGCTCGCCTGGAGGCCGAATCCGTGAAGGCCTGCATGGAGAAGTACCACGCCTCCGATGACGCTGAGTTCCGTGCGCGCTCTGTGTCCATCAAGGAAGAGCGCTCACACATGGTCAAGGAGCACCTGTGGGTGCTGTGGACCGACTACTTCAAGCCCCCGCACTTCGAGAAGTACCCGCAGTTGAACGAACTGTTCAACCAAGCGACCAAGCTCGCCGGGGCCGGAGGCACCAAGGGCTCCCTGGATCCGGCTGTCGCTGATGATCTTCTTGGAAAGATCGACGAGATCGCAGGAATTTTTTGGGAGACCAAGAAAGCGGCCTAGCGTCAAACTCAGCAGCACAGACCCCCGTTCCCTACTGGGAGCGGGGGTCTGTCAGTGCGTCAGACAATAAATGTGAAGTGACACTGCTCGATGGGACCAGGTTTGACGTCGCCGTCACCGTGAACGGCAGATACGTCAGAAAAGTCCCCCATCAGTCGTAGCCCAGCGCCGGCGCTGACATGAGCACTTTGCTGACGCGACTCCAAGGAGACCAAAAACGCAGGATGACGTTGCGCGCTGCTCCAAAAGCCCCCGATTCACTCCGAAGATCGGTGGTTTTTACTCTTGCGATCAGACATGGCGTGCGACAAGTCGCCGGCGCCTAATTCGCGCTGCATATCTCAACGGTGAGCCAGACCCTGCGCGCCGACAAGGGCCTATCAGGCTCCTTCAGACGCGAAGATGGCCCGATCCGATCACTCAGTACGGTGATGCGATTCGCCACGGCGCAGAGGCGCCGCCGAGCGCTATTCGCCTCGTCGGATGAGGTTATGTGTTTCGGCGACCTCAGGCTCGCCCGGGTCGATGCGCATGTCCTCGAGAATGGGAGTCAGTCCATTGGCGTGACGCTCCATGGCTTCCATGGACTCGTAGACCACGGTGACCTTCATTTGATCCCCAGACCCGAAGCACACTTCGAGCTCGAGACCGTCAACGGGGTGAACACCCAACTCCCGCTCTCGAGCCAAGATGGCGTCGTACTGCTCAGCAGTGAGCGAGGGGGGTGAAAAATGTACGACAACAGCCATGGGGTCTCCTCCAACGGTCGAGGGCGGCTTACGCCCGCTAGCAACGTCTCTTCCGTGCTAACACCTCAAGCCTAGGAGACTGCTCACTGATCGCATCTTGACACTTGCTCTGCTCGCATCCGGTGTTTCTCGGCGCGCCAAGCCGACAGTAGGTACTGCTGCTAGCGTCAACAAGTGACGAACCTGCTCTCCGTAGCCCCGCTGCTCCCGGCCTACCGCTATTCCCAGGGCGAGATCACGCAACCCCTCGTTGACAGTTTGAGCCGCAACGAGCAAACCTCGGCTGTTATTCGTCGGATTCACGGTGCCACAGGAGTCGAATACCGCTCCTTGGTTATGCACCTTGACGCGTACCGGCAAATCAACGACTTCACTCACGCGAATCAACTTTTCCGCGAGCACGGACTGCCGCTTGCGCTCGCTGCCACTCGGCAAGCACTAGACGATGCTGGCGTGGAGCCCACAGACATCGATTACCTTTTCTTCACGACGGTGACCGGAGTCGGCGCGCCATCACTGGATGTCGAACTCGCGCAGGCATTGGGATTTCGATCGGATATGAAACGAATTCCCAGCTTCGGTTTGGGCTGTGCAGCAGGTGCCGCTGGGATTGCGCGAGTCAACGATCTACTTCGCGGTGATCCTGGTGCATTGGCCGCCCTGGTCTCCTTGGAACTGTGCTCCCTGACGATCCAATGGGACAACGCTTCCATGGCGAACATCGTGGGTACCGGACTGTTCGGAGACGGTGCGTCGGCACTCATTTTTGCCGGAGCGGACAGGGCGGAGCAACCGATCGCCAGCGTCGTGGGGTCGCGTAGTGCGCTCTACCCCGAATCACTGGAAACGATCGGCTGGAACATCGGCACGTTCGGTCTCCGGCTGATGCTGACCCCAGCGGTGCCGGAACTGATCCACCGCCACCTCGCCGATGACATTGACGCCCTCTTGTCGGAGCATGGACTCGCACGCAGCGATGTGAACGAGTGGATTGCTCATCCGGGAGGTCCACGGGTGTTACAGGCCTTTACGGACTCCCTAGAACTCGCCCCCGGCGACCTAGCCACGAGCTGGGAAGTGCTCGCAGATTCTGGGAACCTGTCTTCCAGTGCCGTGCTACACGTGCTGGCGCGTCACTCGACGAAGCCGGCTGGCCATCTCGGAGTGCTCTTCGCCCTCGGACCTGGAGTAAGTGTCGAAATGGTGTTATTGGAGTGGCGGTGATTCTGTACACACTGTTCGTTTTAGCCACCGGTCTCGAACGGCTCTACGAACTCCGCATCTCAAGGACCAACGCACGAATCGCCACTGAGCAAGGCGGTAAGGAAGTCGGTCGCGATCACTTCCCGTGGATGGTCGCGCTGCATACCGGCCTTTTGGTGGGGGCGATCGCGGAAGTGTGGATTTTTGACAGGCCCTTCATCGTTTGGCTAGGCGTCCCGATGCTCATCATCACGCTCGCCTGTCAGTTCGGACGTTACTGGATCATCTCAACATTGGGCTGGCAGTGGAATACACGCGTCATCGTGGTGCCCGGAGCGCCGCGTAACCGGAGAGGTCCTTATCGATTCCAGTGGCTTCGTCATCCCAATTACTGGATCGTCGTGGTTGAGGGCATTGCCCTTCCGATGATTCACACCGCCTGGATCACTGCACTCGCTTTCACGGTTCTCAATGCAGTCCTGCTCCTGGGCTTTCGAATCCCGACCGAGAACGAAGCACTCCGGGAATTGGCGTGACGGGCACCCGGGTGGCCATCGTCGGCGGAGGCCCGGTGGGGCTCGCGGCTGCTCTGTTTGCCAAGCGCGCAGGCATGACTCCGATCGTCATCGAGGCCAGGGACTACGACGGAGACAAAGCCTGCGGCGAAGGACTCATGCCCGGGGTGATGCCCCTCTTGAAGGAACTTGACCTTGACCCGCCGGGACGTGATTTGCTCGGGGTGTCCTACCGCCAAGGGGCAAGGCAAGTCGATCATCTCTTCCCAGGCGCCCCTGGGCGGGGCGTCCGACGAACAGTTCTCGTCGACGCGATGCGCGCGGAAACTGAACGGCAGGGCATCGAACGAATGCACGCCCGAGTTACCGGACTGACCCAAGATTCGTCGCGCGTGCTCTTGCGGTGCGCTAACGGCGATGACGTGGAATCAGATTACGTGCTCGGCTGCGACGGGCTGCACTCCACCGTTGCTCGCCAATTGGGCCTCGTCGCGCGACCTTCACGACGCGCACGTCGATACGGACTACGGCAGCACTTCCAGCGCACCCCCTGGAATTCGATGATTGAGGTCTACTACGCCGGCGATGCAGAGCTCTACATCACACCGGTGGATGAGGAGACCGTGGGCGTCGCGGTGCTAGGTCCGAAAGGAATAAACCTGAGCACAACGATCGCCCGGGTGCCGGGGATCAGCGCAAAACTCGACGGAGTCCCAGCTGCATCCAGCCTGCGTGGCGCCGGTCCGTTTCCCTACCGGGTGCACCATGCCCAGTCCGGCCGAGTGCTGCTAGCCGGCGACGCCGCTGGCTACGTCGATGCAATCACTGGTGAGGGCTTACGGGTTGGATTCGCCCAAGGCCGAGAGGCCATCGCCGCCCTGCAGGCCGGACAACCCGCTTCGTATCCACAGCGTTGGCGAAAGGTCACACGCGAGTTTCGACTTCTTACTCGCGGGATGGTGGCGCTGGCCTCTTCCCCACTGCGCGACTCGATTGTCCCACTAGCCAGTGCAGCGCCTCGGGTGTTCGGAGCCGTCGTCAATCGATTGGCCCAATAGTCGTGATGGGCGCCGTCCTGCGGTCGAGCCACCCAGTCCCTACCTTTGCGGTGACGCTGCTGTCATTGCTGCTGGCAATCGCGTTCGGCGTGGCACCCGCACAAGCGGTCGTGGTGGTAGTCGCAGTCTTCCTGAATCAGATTGCTATCGGCTTGAGCAACGACATCGTCGACGTCGAGCGCGACCGGCGGGCCGGCCGGACCGACAAGCCGCTCGTTGCCGGGGCGATACCTCGAACAACTGCATGGGCGGTTGTGATCACGGCTACGACGCTGTCGATTGCGTTATCTGTGAGCATCAACCCGCGGGTGGGACTCTGGCAGGTGGTGTTCTTGATCTCAGGATTCGCGTACAACGCTGGACTCAAGGCAACCGTCTTCTCGGCCGTCCCGTACGCCACCGGCTTTGCAGCCCTTCCCGCTCTGGTGAGCTTGAGCGCGAAGCCGCCCGAGTTGCCCGCCTGGTGGGTGATGCTGGTCGGTGCAATCTTGGGGGTCTCCGCTCACTTCGCCAACGTTCTTCCGGATGGAGAAAGCGATAAAGCCGAGGGCATCCGCGGGCTTCCACAGCGCCTTCCCCGAGTGGTTACTGCCGCTGCTTTGGTCGGATTGACCGGTGTCGCCTCAGCCCTGTTGATCTGGCAGGGCGGTTTTGCTTCCATTTGGGTGACAATCCCCGTTGGCGTTGCCGCCGTGTTCGTTTCCATCGTTGCCGCTGTGCTCACGCTTCGAACGCCCCTGACTTTGTGGCCGTTTCGATTGTCGATAGTGGCCGCCGGCTTGATTGCTGTGGGCTTGTTGGGCGTCCTGCGGCTTACCTAACGGCCGGTCCCGGCAAGACCCAAGGGGGCGCGCTCCGGTCTGCTGGGAGCGTGTCTCTCATGCATCGTCGCGTTCCGCAAGACTCTCCGATGGCTTCCCGTGGACGAGAAGACACACCTAGAGTCGATAGGCGATTGGTACGGTTATGGCCTACTCGCAGGTAAGGAACATCATGGCAAGAGTGCAGGTGGCTTTGAACGTCTCCAACATCGATGCCGCAGTGGACTTCTACTCCCGAGCCTTCCGGGCCACCGTGCATAAGCGGCGCCCCGGTTATGCGAACTTCGAGATTGCTGATCCACCCATGAAGTTGGTGCTTTTCGAAGTCAACGATCGCGGCGAGGGCTCGGGAAATGCTTTGAACCACATCGGCATCGAAGTGCCTACGACCGAGGATGTTGGTGAGCAGGACGTCGCCTTAAGTGACGCTGGTCTCGAGGTGAGGCGAGAGGACGGCATGGTGTGCTGCCATGCGCAGCAGGACAAGCTCTACGTCGTCGACCCCGATGGTTTGGAGTGGGAGACCTACGCAGTAACCGATGAATCCCCCGACGGTCTGGCTTTGTTGGGCACCGATAATTGCTGCGCCTAGGCAAGCCGGTCGCCGTCGCATAATCGCGGGGCTTTACCTCGGATAGCGTGGCCTCGTGATCCGAGAAGCAACGCCGGACGACGTGGCTGCTATCCACAACATGATCGTCGGCCTAGCGGAGTTCGAGATGGAGCCCGATGCGGTTACGGCGACCCCAGCTGATCTGCACGAGGCGCTCTTCGGGCAGCGGCCAGCGCTGTTCGCGCACGTCGCTGATGATGCCGAGCACGGCGTGGTCGGTTTCAGCCTATGGTTCTTGAACTATTCAACGTGGCTCGGCACGCACGGCATCTACCTCGAGGATCTGTTCGTTCAACCCGAGCATCGGGGATCCGGGTACGGCAAGGCACTGCTGGCGAACCTCGCACGTATCTGCGTCGAGCGCGGGTACCAACGCTTGGAATGGTGGGTGCTGGACGAACCGAATATGCAGTCCTCATGGCGCTTCTACGAATCGCAAGGAGCCCGGGCGCTCCGAGAATGGGTACCCCACCGCGTAACGGGTGACGCCCTGATCGACCTGGGCGGTGAAACTACGTCCCAAAAATGATCTGAGAAAGACCCCAGATCACAAGCCCGACACCCAACGCCATTCCGATCCAGCCTCGCGTGGTCATGTCGCAAGTGTTGCAAAGCGCTGTGCGTGATCACCCATCCGCGTACCTAGCGTTGCCGAAGGCGGGCGAGGTTGCTGATTCCGCTTGCGTCCAACGACCCGCAACCGCGATCGCATCAGGGGTAGCGCACCTCGCCGGGAACCTCTCGGTAGCCGACCGAGATCACCGTCTCGACCACACGCTTGGACCTGGCGGACACGTTGACCCGGTAGTCCCCCGGTATCGCGTCGGATTCCACACGTGAGAGATACAAGTAGTCGGTACCGCCGTACGGCTCGTAGAACTCCGTACGTTCGTTAATGATCATCCGCGTCTTTCGGCCCTGGGGGTCGGTGATCGTCACCCGAGGAAGACGGGCGTTGCGGATCTCGTTGCTCGGCGGCCTATCCAAAATCAGTAGCTGCACAGCCATCCGGTCGCCTTCTTCCAAACGAAAGCGGAAGCCCCGGCGATCGCCCCGCTTGATATCGGCAAAGAGTGCAAAAGAGATAGTGCCGTCCACCAGGAGTGGGCCCTTCGCCGGAGACGACTCTGCTGGGCCGAGCCCAACCGGCTGGTGAGCCGCCACTGGTGGCGCAACCACCAGCGCCGCCGCAGCGATAGCGGCTGCAACGACAACCCGAGAAATGAGCGTCATGGGCCCCACTGTGCCAAGAATTCGCCACGCGAGCATCTCGGATGCGCGCCTACAGCCTTTGACGGCCGAGGGTGCAACACTTCGGCCATGGATGGAACAGACCTGAAAGCCAAGTCAGAGACCGGCATTTCGTTCGCGGGCCTTCGCAAACTCAACCTGGTTGCGGGATTCGCCCATCTGGCGCAGATGCTGCTGGTTCTCGTGCTGGCGAGCGACTTTTCCCTACCCATCACGGCGGCCTACGTATTTGGCCCGCCTGGAACTCCGCCGAACGACCCGGTCACCATCTTCGAATCCCGCATCGCATGGGGCGTGGCTCTGTTCTTCGCGCTGTCGGCCTTCTTCCACTTTGTCGTTGCAAGCCGATGGTTCTACCCGCGCTATGTCGGCGGGCTGCAGTCCGGACACAACTACTTCCGTTGGGTGGAGTACTCACTGTCGTCATCCATCATGATCGTGCTGATTGCTCAGATCACAGGAATTTCCGACGTCGCCGCGCTCATGGCGATCTTCGGCGTGAATGCATCGATGATCTTGTTCGGTTGGCTGCAAGAGAAATACGAGCAGCCCGGTGGCGGAATGCTGCCCTTCATTTTCGGCTGCATGACCGGAATCGTCCCGTGGCTCATCATCGTGGTCTGGGTGCTCGCCCCCGGCTCATCGAGCAAGCCGGAGATTCCAGGCTTCGTCATCGGGATCATCATCACCCTGTTCGTGTTCTTCAACACCTTTGCTCTCGTCCAGTGGCTGCAATACAAGCAAGTCGGCAAGTGGCGGGACTACCTGCGCGGTGAGCGCAGTTACATCCTGTTGAGCTTGATTGCCAAGACGGCTCTCGCGTGGCAGATCTTCTCGGGAACCCTCGTGCCTCCGGCCTAGGTCGTCGGCAGGATCGAATCACCGGTGGGAGCCATGACCGGCCCCTCGGACTGAAAGATTCACGCAAACCCGCCGTCATTCAGTGATTGAATGAAGAGGTGAGCACCGTTCCGGACTGCATTCGGGTAGAGATCCCCGCAGCGACGATCAATATGGCCATTGCTCGTACGGTGGCCGCGGCCATGGCCGCACGGGCCGACTTGACGCTGGACCAAATCGAAGATGTTCGTCTCGCCATGGACGAAGGCCTCGCGTACATCATCGAAGTGGCCTCGGACGGAGCGATGGTCACCTGCGAGCTCTGCGTCGCCGATGGTGTTGTGTCCGCAACACTCGCCAGCACCGTCACCTCATCGACTGTTGCCGAGCCCAATCCCTTCGCCTGGACGGTGCTCACCGCACTAGTCGGCGACGTGGACCTGCGCGTGGACGATGGCTCCATTCGGCTTCAGTGGAACGTCGCTCGCGACGCCTCCGTCCAGGCCTAACGACCCATGTCGCAGACACGACAGTCCGCCGACGATCAGCGGTTGGCGGCTGAACGGGAACTCTTCGAACGACTTCACGACGCGGACGCCTCCGATGCCGAGCAGGCCGGAGTGCGCGATGAGCTCATCGAGACACACATGCCGCTCGTCCACCACCTCGCGCGTCGATACGCCGATCGCGGAGAGCCCATCGAGGACGTCACGCAGGTCGCGACCATTGGACTGATCCAAGCCATCGACAAGTTCGACCCCGATCGTGGTTCTGCATTCTCCACATATGCCGTTCCCACGATCTTGGGTGCAATACGACGCCACTTCCGCGACGCCACGTGGTCGGTCAAGGTTCCGCGACGTGTGCAGGAACTTCGAGGAAAGATCGACGCTGCTCACGACGCACTGGCTCAAGAGTTGGGGCGTTCCCCCACCGTCGCGGAGATCGCCACTCGCGCCGATGTCGATCCGGCCGATGTGCTCGATTCCCTGGAGCTCAGTCGTGCCCGAAGCACAGCACCGATCGATGCGGCCTCCGACGGCGAGGTTCCCCTCGCCGACACTCTCGGAGATCTGGATGCCTCGTTGACCGACATCGAGAACGCCGAAACCATCAAGCGACTCCTCACGACACTCAGCGAGGATGAGCGCACCGTCGTGACGTTGAGATTCTTCGACGGCCTGACCCAAACCCAGATTGCCGAACGCGTCGGCGTCTCTCAGATGCAGGTCTCGCGGATTCTCACTCGATCGTTGGAGAAGTTGCGGGCTGGCCTGTCCGCCGGCTAACTACGCTTCCCCCGTGACCAACGACGACCCCCACGCGGTGACCGGCGACCTCGCCCGACTGCGCGACTGGTGGGCTGAGCGCCGCGGCGACCGAGAGCGATCCATCGCCTGGATTCACGACCTCGAGAACGAAGATGAGGCGCGCAACGCCGTGAACCGCGCGATCGACAGCGGCGCCACGCTGATCGCCTTGCACATTGACGGCGACGATTCCGCGTCGCGGGCCACGATCGCCTTCGTGGCGAACGTGCCGACGACCGACGTCGTCGAACAGCAGCCAGGGACCAGTGATCACGCATGGATGGAGGCCGTGGCCGAGATTCGCGACCTCCTTGAGCCCTGCCGGGTCGTGCCACCCGACGACAGCAGCGTCGATTCAGCAGCACACGCTTTCCCCGCCCCCGGAGTCCCTGCTCCCAACCTCCCCGCTCCCCGAGTTCACTCCGCTCAGGCGGCGATCACGTCCGCTGCCCAGCGCGAGACCGCGATCATCTTCGATGGTCTTACCGCCCACGCGGGCGCCGCGCTGGTGAGCACAAATGATTCACGCGCCCGAGAGTGGATGTTGCCGGCCACGTCCTCCACCGACCCGGCTATCCGCGCAGCCCAAAGTTTTCTTGATATCGAGCCGGCGACCCATTTCGGCACCAACGGTGGCGACGCGACGTCGCTACGCGCCGTTCTGTCGCTGCTCGACGTCGTCGATCCTGCGTGATCCCCGCTGATCGACGATTCCTCGCTGATCAACCAGGCTTCGTCAGCCGTCCGCCCGCACGTTGCTCGCGACGAACGGCACCTTCACCACAGCGAACGGCACGTGTCGGCCACGAACATCGACCACTACCTCGTCATCGATGCTCACCGACGCGTCCACCAGGGCTAACGCGATCCCCTCCTTCAAGGTCGGAGAGAAGGTGCCGCTGGTGACCTCCCCCACCGTCGCGCCGTCGGAACTCAGAACATCCATGTGTGACCGGGGGACGGCCCTTTGCGTGGCACGCAACGCTCGTAGTCGGCGCTCAGGACCGCTCTCCCGCTGACGCACCAGAGCCTCGCGGCCACCGAACGCGGGCTTGTCCCAGCCGACAGCCCAGGCCATACCGGCCTCCACCGGAGTGATCAACGGTGAAATGTCCTGCCCGTGCAGCGGGTATCCCATCTCGGTTCGCAAGGTGTCGCGAGCGCCGAGGCCCGCCAATCCTCCGCCGACGCCCTCGGCCGCTCCCGCGAGCTCATCCCATAGCTGCCCCAGCACGCTGTTCGGAGCGATCAACTCAAAGCCAAGTTCTCCGGTGTAGCCGGAGCGGCACACCGTGATTGGCTCGTCACGCCACGACGCAACCGCAAACGCCATGTAGTCCATAACCGTTGGCAGGTCCACGGCTGAAAGCACGTCCGCAGATTTCGGTCCCTGGACCGCGATGATGCCGTGCGTCAACTGCTGATCATCGACCGTGATCGTTTCCACAGCCGCAGCCTCGAAGATCCCCGTAATGGTTGCCGCGTTCGCAGCGTTCGGGACGATGTAGACGCCATCGTCGCCCCACTTGTAGACAATCAAGTCGTCGACGACGCCTCCGGCGTCGTTGCACACCATCGAGTACTGCGCCTGACCGGCGCCGATGCGATCAAGATCATTAGCCACGATGGAGTTCACGAAGTCGGAGGCCCCGGTGCCGAAGATCGCCACCTTGCCCATGTGGGAGACGTCGAATATCCCGACCGCCTCGCGCACGCTCGCGTGCTCCGCGACTGTTCCGTTGTATTCGATGGGCATATCCCAGCCACCGAAATCGGCCATCTTCGCGCCGGCATCGACGTGTCGGCTGTGCAAGGGAGTCCGAGAGAGCACCGTCCGACCGTAGTCCTCGGCCACCGACCGGCGCCGCAGATTAGGGTTCCTCGCATGTCTCTTCTCAGTCTGGCCAGCACCAAACCGGCCACTACCTCTGCCGACTCCCTCCTCGTCACCATCACCCCCGGTCGCGGGAAAAAGGTGGTGGTTCATGGCGCGGGCATCACCGCGAGCCAGGGCACGAAGATCGCCGAGGCCCTGCAGGCCGTGTCGGCCACGGGCAAGGCCGGCGAGATCACCCGCGTGCCGTCGCCCGTTGCGAGCAAGGCATCGACCATCATCGCCGTCGGACTCGGTGATCGAGACGCGGACACCGACGGCGAAAAACTCCGCCGCGCGATCGGCTCGGCCGTTCGCGGGTCAACGGGACAGCGCAAGATCGCGATCGTTCCTCCCGACACCGACGACTCCACGATCACCGATGTTGCGATGGCCGCCCGACTCGGTGCCTATGCGTTCACCGCCTTTAAGTCCAGCGACCCAGCGACCGCCCGTCCCGTGCGCAGCGTCACGATCCTCGTCCCGGCTCCCGCCGGGGCCGCGCGAGAGATCATCGACAAAACCGAGACGGTCGGCGAGGCCGTGTGCTTCACCCGCGATCTCGTCAATACCCCGCCAAACGCCCTCGCGCCGGCCGACCTCGCGCAGGCGGCGAAGGACTCCGTGGCAGGTCTACCGGTCACGGTGAAGATCTGGGACGAGAAGGCCCTGGAGAAAGACAATTGCGGCGGAATCCTAGGAGTCGGTAAGGGCTCGTCACGGCCCCCGCGCCTGGTGCGCATGACGTACGCGCCCCGCGGTGCCACATCGCACGTGGCCCTCGTCGGCAAAGGCATCACTTTCGACACCGGCGGCATCTCTATCAAGCCGGCGGCCAACATGGACGAAATGAAGGCCGACATGTCCGGTGCGGCTGCCGTGATCGGCGCCATGCGTGCCATCGCGTCGCTCGGGCTCAGCGTGAAGGTCACCGGTTGGGTGCCGGCCGCGGAGAACATGCCGAGCGGCACCGCGCAACGCCCCGGTGACGTGCTCACGACCTACAGCGGTACCACCGTCGAGGTTCTCAACACCGACGCCGAAGGTCGACTTGTTCTCGCCGACGCACTCGGGATGGCCGTCGAGGACGCCCCCGATCTCATCGTGGACGTCGCCACCTTGACCGGTGCGCAACGCATCGCACTCGGCTCGCGAACCGCGGGAGTGATGGCCAACAACGACGATGCGCGCACGCAGGTGATCGACGCGGCGAACGCGGCCGGTGAGGCCATGTGGCCAATGCCGCTGCCTGAGGATCTACGTCCATCGCTGGATTCTGCGACCGCGGACATCGCGAACATCGGCGACCGTCTCGGCGGCATGCTCTCGGCGGGCATCTTCCTGTCAGAGTTCATCCCCGCCGACCAGCCCTGGGTCCATATCGACATCGCCGGACCAGCCTTCAACGAGAAGTCCGCCTACGGCTACACCCCCAAGGGCGGTACCGGTGCAGCCGTTCGAACCTTCGTCGAACTCGTCGAGGACTTCACCCGGGACTGATGTTCACCCCCGGGAGACTCGGTGGAAGAATGGGGACACCAAAACCCGAACAGGAGTGAGCCCTGTGCCCCAGGCAGACATCGTTATTCTCGGTGGAGGCAGCGGCGGATACGCCTGCGCTCTCCGAGCAGCAGAACTCGGCAAGTCCGTCATTCTCATTGACGCCGACAAGCTCGGAGGCACATGCCTGCACCGGGGGTGCATACCGACCAAGGCGCTCCTGCACGCCGCAGAGGTGGCCGACTCCGCACGAGAATCCGACGAGTTCGGCGTCAAGGCGACGTTCGAAGGCATCGATATGCCACAGGTCAACAAGTACCGCGACGGCGTTGTTGGTCGCCTGTACAAGGGACTGCAAGGACTTATCAAGTCCCGAGGGGTCACCCTCGTCGAGGGCTACGGGAAAATGGTGGGGTCGACGACGGTTGAGGTGAACGGCGAGCAGTACACCGGCGAGAACCTCGTGCTAGCGACCGGCTCCTACGCCAAGTCCCTACCCGGCCTCGAGATCAGCGGCCGGATCATGACCTCCGATCAAGCACTCACGCTGGATTACGTGCCCGAGCGGGTCGTCGTCCTCGGCGGCGGCGTTATCGGCGTGGAATTCGCCAGCGTCTGGAAGTCCTTCGGCTCCGACGTGACCATCGTCGAGGCACTACCGCACCTCGTTCCCAACGAGGACGAAGCCTGCTCCAAAGCCCTCGAACGGGCATACAAGAAGCGAGGCATCAACCTCTCCCTCGGTGTCCGCTTCGCCGGGGCAACCCAGGATGAATCCAGCGTGCAGGTGTCGTTGGAAAACGGCACGACCATCGACGCCGACCTCCTGCTTGTTGCCGTGGGTCGAGGCCCCAGCACCGAAGGGATGGGCTACGACGAGCAGGGCGTGGCAATGGACCGGGGGTGGGTGCTCGTCGATGAGCGCCTACGCACGAATCTTCCGGGAGTCTTCGCCGTCGGCGACATCACCCCCGGCCTGCAACTCGCGCACCGCGGCTTCCAGCACGGCATCTTCGTCGCCGAGGAGATCGCCGGCGAGGCACCGATGCCCATCCCGGACATCAACATTCCCCGCGTCACCTACTGCGAGCCGGAAGTTGCCAGCGTCGGACTCACCGAAGTCGAAGCGATCGAAGCGCACGGCGCAGACAACATCACCACCTACGAGTACAACCTCGGCGGCAACGGCAAGAGCCAGATCCTCGCAACGGCCGGATTCATCAAGCTCGTCCAACTCACCGACGGTCCGGTGATCGGCATTCACATGGTTGGGTCACGTCTCGGCGAGCAGGTCGGTGAAGCACAACTGATCGTCAACTGGGAAGCCCACCCCACCGATGTCGCGTCCCTCATCCACGCGCACCCCACGCAAAACGAAGCAATGGGCGAGGCGCACCTCGCTCTCGCAGGAAAACCTCTGCACGCACACGCCTGATCGCACTTCACGCACCCACAAGGAGCTCGCATGCCGGTCACCGTGACCATGCCGCAACTCGGCGAAAGCGTCACCGAAGGAACGATTACCCGGTGGTTGAAGGCCGTCGGCGACACCGTCGCCGCAGACGAACCGCTCCTGGAGGTTTCCACGGACAAAGTGGACACGGAAATTCCCGCGCCGGCGTCCGGTGTGCTGCTGAGCATCGACGCCACTGAAGACGACACCGTCGAGGTGGGTGGAGTGCTGGCCGTCATCGGCGAACCCGACGACGCTGCCGCCGTTCCCTCGAGTGAACCGTCCGAGCCGTCCGAGCCCGTCGTCGCGGACACACCTGCAGAGCCCGCCGCACCGGCAGAAGCTGCACCTTCCGAGCCGGCCACACCTGGGCCGGCCATACCCGAGCCGGTATCCAGCGGTTCGGAAGTCTCCGTCGTCCTCCCTGCACTTGGAGAGAGCGTCACCGAAGGTGTCATCACCCGCTGGTTGAAGTCCGTCGGCGACGCCGTCGACGCGGACGAGCCACTCGTGGAGATTTCCACTGACAAGGTTGACACCGAGATTCCCGCGCCCGTGTCGGGAACACTCGCGGCGATCGCCGCCGACACCGACGCGACCGTGGAGGTGGGTGCGGAGATCGCTCGGATCTCCATCGGGGCCAGTACGCCGGCGCCCACGGCCGCACCTGCACCAGCGGCACCCGCAGCCCCGGAGGCGAGTACTCCCGCACCGAGTGCCGCCGAGCCAGGTACCCCGGGCGCGGGTTCCTCCGATTTGAACGCCGGTGCGTACGTCACCCCCCTCGTCCGTCGACTTGCCGCCCAACACGACATCGATCTCTCGACCGTCACCGGTAGCGGAGTTGGCGGCCGCATTCGCAAAGCCGATGTTCTCGCCGCCGTAGAGGCACGGGGCGGCACCACAGCGCAACCGGCACAACCATCACTACAACAGCCAGCAGCACCAGCGGCGCCAGCAGCGACTCCGGCTCCGGCCGCGACCGCGACCGCCGAACCATCCGCGCTGCGCGGACGCACCGAGAAGATCAGCAGGCTGCGCCGAGTCATCGCCGAACGCATGGTCGAGTCGTTGCAGACGTCCGCCCAACTGACCACCGTGGTCGAGGTGGATGTCACCCGCATCGCTGCCTTGCGGGGCCGAATCAAGGCGGACTTCGAGTTACGCGAAGGCGTCAAACTCTCTTTTCTACCCTTCTTCTGCAAGGCAGCCGTCGAGGCGTTGAAGGTGTACCCGCAAATCAACAGTTCCATCGACATGGACGCCGGCATCATCACGTATCACGACTCCGAGAACCTCGGCATCGCCGTCGACACCGACCGAGGCCTCCTGGTTCCCGTCGTCCGTGACGCCGGTGATTTAAACATCGCCGGCATCGCACGACGGATCGCCGACCTCGCCGAACGCACCCGCACCAACAAAGTCGGGCCCGACGAGGTCTCCGGCGGCACGTTCACCGTCACGAACACCGGAAGCCGTGGCGCGCTGTTCGACACTCCCATCATCAACATGCCGCAGGTTGCAATCCTGGGTACCGGCTCGGTCGTCAAACGGCCGGTCGTCATCAGTGACGACGGGCAAGACGTCATCGCGATTCGATCGATGGTCTACCTGTCGCTGTCCTACGACCACCGCATCGTCGATGGTGCCGACGCCGCTCGATTTCTCAGTACCGTGAAGTCTCGCCTGGAGGAAGGCGCGTTCGACGCCGAGCTCGGTGCGTAGCACTCCCTGATGTTCGTCACCGGGATCTGGTTCGTCGGGTCGATGGTGGGGATCATCCTCGTCGCACGCTTCGCTCTCTACATTCCCGCGCGCAAATTGGCGCACGCCGGTGGGCTCTCGCAATCGTCAACCGGACAGCTACTGGGTTACCTCACCAGCGCACCCGAACTTGTCGCCACGGTCTTCGTCGCCTCCACCGGACTGTTCACCGTCGTCACCACGAACATTCTCGGCAGCAACATCATCAACACGCTGCTCGCCACGGTCGCTGCGGTGCTGTTCGGTCAATTGCGCCGGATCACCGGCTCGAGATTCCGGTTCGAGCAGGCGGTGGTCGCCGGCAGCATCGTCGTGCCCGTACTGCTGCTCGTCACCGGCCAAGACAGCGCGCTATGGAGCGGCATTGCACTGGGCGCCGGGTACATTGCATATCTGCGCGTCATGCGGTCACGACGCGAAGTATCGGGGCCATCGCAGTCCGAGAGTGCACAGAAACCGTGGAGCGGACGACGCTCGCACATCGTGGTGCAAGTCTTCATCGTGATCGCTGGGCTCGTCGGTCTGTACTTCCTCGGGGATCTCCTCGGTGATTCGGTGTACGAACTCGGCGTTGCTTTCGCGGTTCCCGCCGTCATCCTCGGTGTGCTGACGGCGGTTGCAACGAGCCTGCCCGAGCTCACGACGTTCTTCTCCTCCTTCGCCGCGCACCGCAAAGCCGGTACCGACGGAAACTCCGAAGTGGTGCACAACCTGATGGCGAGCAACGTCGTCAATCTCCTCGTCGTCCAGGCGGTAGGCGTCGTGGCCTTCACCGTTTTCGCTTAGGCCGAACAAGCCGCACGCCGACAAGCCCACGGGGCCGTTATGCGACATGCTTAGGTCATGAAAATCGCCATCACCGGAGCGTCGGGGCTCATTGGATCAGCTCTGGTGCCTCGCCTGAGGGCCCGTGGAGACGACGTCCTCCGCCTCGTTCGACGCCCTGCCACCGCGCCCGATGAGGCGTCGTGGGACCCCAACGCCGGGACCGTTGATCTCGATGCCCTCGCCGGAGTCGAAGCCGTCATTCATCTCGCCGGTGCCGGCGTTGGCGACCATCGCTGGAGCGATGACTACAAGAAGCTCATCCTGGACTCGCGGGTGAACGGCACCCACACCATCGTGCGAGCGATGACCGAACTAGATCCCGCACCCCGCGCGTTGATCGCCGGATCGGCCATCGGGTGGTACGGCGACACAGGCGATCACGCCGTCGACGAGTCAGCGCCCGCCGGGACCGGCTTCCTCGCCGACGTAGTGCGCGCCTGGGAAGCCGCCGCCGAACCCGCAGTCAATGCAGGCATCCGCGTGGTCCACGCCCGCACCGGACTCGTCGTCACCGCGCCCGACAGCACGCTGGGACCCCTGGCGTCGGTTCTGAAAGTCGCGGTCGGCGGGACGTCGGGTGGCTCCGGGGGTGCGTTCGGCCCGCTCATCCCGTCCGTCAGATTGAACATCGCTGGCCGTCTCGGTCCGGGAACTCAGTACTGGTCGTGGATCTCGCTGCGTGACGAGGTCGACGCTCTGACGTTCCTGCTTGACAACGACGACATCAGCGGGCCCGTCAACCTGACCGGCCCCACCCCGGTCACGAACGCCGAGGTAGCCGAGGCCTTGAAGCAGGAGATCGGTCGCGCCTGGCTGCCGCCGATACCAACGTTCGCCATCAAGGCGCTGCTCGGCGAATTCTCGATCGAGGTGCTCGGCTCCGCCCGGGTTCTGCCGTCGGTCCTAACCGAGGCCGGTTTCTCTTTCCAGGACCCCACCGTCGAGTCGGCGATACGCACCGCCCTCGAGGGCTCCTAGCCGATGACGCACCATGACGCCGTCGTCGTCGGTGCCGGGCTCGCGGGTTTGGCCGCGGCCCGGGAACTGGCGATTCACGGCGTCGACGTTCACGTATTCGAAGCCGCCGATGCTGCGGGCGGGCGCGTTCGCAGCGACATCGTCGATGGCTTCACCCTGGATCGTGGCTTCCAGCTGTACAACCCGGCGTATCCCGAAGCGGCTCGCGTCCTCGATCACGAAGCCCTGAATCTGCATCCACTGACCCGGGGAATGGACATCGTTCGGTCCACGTCCACCGGCCGCGCAGTGCTGCGGCTCGCTGACCCTCGATCACCGGGCAATTGGCATACCTCTGCCCTGTCCCGCGCGGCGGGCACCCTAACCGGCAAGGCGCGGTTCGCGGCGTACGCGCGCGCCGCCGCCAAGTTGTCCGGCCACCAGTTCGACGAGCGGGCCGACGAGCCGGCGCAGGTAGCACTCGCCCGGGCCGGCATCGACGCGACGATGATCGACCACGTCATCCGCCCCTTCCTGACCGGTGTGTTTCTCGAACCGCACTTGATGACGTCGCGTCGCTTCATGGACGTGGTGCTCGCGAGTTTCATGAAAGGAACGCCATCACTGCCGCAGCCGGGCATGCAGGCGATCCCCGATCAATTGCACGACGCGCTGCCCGACGGGACCGTTCACTGTGAGTCACCGGTTCGCCGACTCACGCCCGCGAGCGTTGAGACGGACTCAGGCACCATCACGGCGTCGGTTGTCATCGTGGCAACGGACGCCACGCATGCTTCGGCTCTGCTGGAGGACGCGGGGCTGACCACCGAATTAAACACGGCGACCAACTCCGTCACCACCTGGTATCACGCGGTCGCGACGACGGCGTTGCCCGAGCCACTCGCCCGGGGGCGAAGTGTGATCACTGTTCCCGACAAACGATCCGGGCCGGTGATCAACACGGTGCCGCTGACATACGCCGTGCCGAGCTACTCCCCCGACGGCCAGATCCTGGTCTCGTCTTCCAGCCTCGGCGTCGACGACTCCGCTGAGGTCGAGCAAGCCGTGCGAGGCCATCTGCAGTTTCTTTACGGCGCCGACACTTCCGGATGGGAGCTTGTGGCCCGCTACCCGATCCACGGCGCGCTGCCGTCCATGCGAGGTCCGCTCACCGTCGCCGATTCCGGCGAGCACGGACCAGTGATTCTCGCCGGTGATCACTGCACCACCGCCAGCATTCAAGGAGCCATGATCAGTGGGCGCCACGCCGCCGACGCGGCATTTCGCCGACTGGGCATCGTGCGGCCCGACGACCGTAGAATCGCCGTATGAGCGTGACTGAGGCGACCGTTGTCGTCGACCGCGTCGGCTTCGGACCCGACGCGGTCGCGTACCAAGATGGGTGGGACCTGCAGCGGACGACGCATGAGCGTGTGGTCGTCGGTGGACCCGACACAGTCCTGCTCCTCGAGCACCAGGCGGTCTACACCGCCGGACGCCGGACAGAGGACGCCGAACGCCCCCTCGATGCCACTGAGGTGGTCGACGTCGACCGCGGCGGGAAGATCACCTGGCACGGACCCGGACAGTTAGTGGGCTACCCGATCCTCCGACTGCCCGATCCCATCGACGTTGTGGCCTATGTGCGCCGGATCGAGACCTTGCTAATCGACGTCTGCGCGGATTTCGGCATCACCGGCACCCAGGTGGAGGGGCGAAGCGGCGTCTGGGTTCGGGCCGACGCGCACGGACCTGATCGCAAGATCGCAGCGATCGGCATCCGTGTGGCCAAAGGCGTCACCATGCATGGATTCGCACTGAACTGCGATTGCGATCTGACGGCGTTCGATCGGATCATCCCGTGCGGCATCGCCGATGCTTCCGTCACGTCCCTCTCGCGCGAGCTCGGCCGCGAGGTGAGCGTTCGGGAGGTTCTGCCCTTCGTCATCGATCGCCTCGGCAGCCTGCGGGGGGTCTCGCCATGACCGTGTATTCGGGAACCAACGCCGACGGCCGCAAGCTTCTGCGCATCGAGGCGCGCAACGCCGAGACGCCCATCGAGCGCAAGCCGCCGTGGATCAAGACGCGCATGCGCACGGGGCCGGAATACCAGCGCATCAAGGAACTCGTCGGTAACGAAGGCCTGCACACCGTCTGCCAGGAGGCGGGGTGCCCGAACATCTTCGAGTGCTGGGAGGACCGCGAAGCCACGTTCCTCATCGGTGGAGAGCAGTGCACCCGGCGCTGCGACTTCTGTCAGATCGACACCGGCAAACCTGAACCCCTCGATGTAGACGAGCCGCGTCGAGTGGCGGAATCGGTCGAGAAGATGGAGTTGCGGTACGCGACGGTTACCGGCGTCGCCCGAGACGACCTCGAGGATGAGGGTTCGTGGTTGTATGCGGAGACCGTTCGACAGATTCACGGCCTCGGCCTTGACACGAAGGTCGAACTCCTGATTCCGGACTTCTCCGCCAACCCCACCCTCCTTGGAGAAGTCTTCGGCGCGCGTCCGGAGGTCCTCGCGCACAACGTCGAAACGGTTCCGCGCATTTTCAAGAGGATTCGCCCCGCGTTCCGGTACGAGCGCAGCCTGGATGTCCTGACCCAGGCGCGCAATGTCGGACTAGTCGCCAAGAGCAACCTCATCCTGGGTATGGGCGAGACCCGCGACGAGGTGGAGCAGGCACTCGGTGACCTGGTCGAGGCCGGCTGCGAACTCATCACGATCACCCAGTACCTGCGGCCCTCTCCCCGTCACCATCCGGTCGAGCGTTGGGTGCACCCGGAGGAGTTCGTCGAACTTGCCGATGTGGCCACCGAACTGGGCTTCTCCGGAGTGATGAGCGGCCCGCTCGTTCGCTCGAGTTACCGAGCTGGCAAGTTGTACGAGCAGGCCCTCTCGGCCCGTGAGTCAGGTGCGGTGGCGCGTATCACCGTCACATGAGCGCCCGCGTCGTCGCTACCCACGTGTGGCCTTCCGACGTCGACGAGCCGGTCTCGGTTGATGTCCTGGAACTGGATTGGGGTGGTCCCGTCGGAGATCGCCACCACGGTGAGCGAATGGCCTCTGATACTCGACAGTCGTCGGTTTTCACCCGCGGAACCTCCATTCGCAACCACCGGCAGGTGTCGATCGTGGACACCGGAGAGCTCGCGCAGATAGCCATCGCGATGGGCATTCCCCGCATCGACCCCGGGGTCATCGCCGACAACATCTGCACCGAGGGCATCGATGGACTCACTTGCCTGCCTCGAATGACGCGCCTGGTCTTTCCCTCCGGCGCGGTCATCATGCTGGGTGGACCCAACGCTCCGTGCACCATCGCCGGCGGAATGCTCGAGCGCGTATACGGCTCTCAACCCGAGTCCTTCCCCAAGGCCGCGTGGGGCCTTCGTGGGGTCACCGGCTGGATCGAGCATCCCGGAATGGTGCGACCCGGTGACGCCATGACCGTGCACGAGCCGGACTAGGCTCCCTGCCCATGGGCAAGATCAAATCCAGCCTCGCAGCGATCGGCCAGAACTGGTCGATGACTCAGAAGGTCTACAGGTTCTTGTGGGCCGAGATCCTCGGCATCGTGCTCGCCACGATCATCGTGATCGCGGTCCCGGTCTCGGTTTTCATCAACTGGTTGACCGCCGTGCTCATCGCCATCCCGATGGGTCTGCTCGCCGGGACGTTCTGGTTCAGTCGTCGCGCGATGCGCGCCGCGTACTCGCGCATCGAGGGCCAACCCGGAGCAGCGGCCGCGGTGATCGAATCCTTGCGCGGGAAGTGGGCCGTCACACCCGCGGTCGCCGTCAACCGCAACCAGGACATGGTCTCCCGAGTGATCGGCAAGCCAGGGGTGATCTTGGTGTCCGAAGGTGCACCGACGCGGGTTGGCCACATGCTGACCAGTGAGCGCAAGAAGACCGCTCGGTGGGTTCCCGACATCCCGATCTACGAGATTCAAATCGGAGACGAAGAAGGCCAGATCGCGCTTCGGCAGATCCAAAAGACCCTCGGCAAACTGCCCAAGAACCTGCGCGGAAGCGAAGTGACCGAGGTCCGTCGTCGGCTGGAAGCAATCGGGAACGCCCAACAATCAATGCCCATCCCCAAGGGCCCGATGCCGACCAGTCCGCGCCAGGTGCGGCGGCAGCGCCGTTAGACAGAGCGCCGTTAGACAGAGCGCCGTTAGACAGAGCGCCGTTAGACAGAGCGCCGTTAGCTAACCCCCACCCGAACAACCCGGGTGTGCGCGAGTCGGTCGTGCACCCCCCGTCCATCGTCGTCGTAGACCACGGCCGGGATGACCAGGCAGATCAACAGGGTCCGCACGAGCACCCGCCACATCGGCACCCGCCCACCGTCGATGGACACCACCCGCAGCCTCACTAGCCGCTGCCCGAAGGACGCCCCCGTCAGCCAGGTGAGGACCGTTATCTCCACGACAAACACCGCCAGTGTGGCGAGCATGGAGCCGTTCGAGCCGTACGGGAATTGGGGGAAGGCCAGGACAGCCACCAGAACGCTGGCGAACCAGTCGACGAGGAAGGCGACGACACGTCGCCCGAACCACGCCCGCTGCTCCTCCACGGCCCCAGCGTAGGAGGCCGGACGGTTAACACTCCCGAAACAGTTGAGACACCGTCCGGACACGCCCTGTCCCTAGCTTTTGACTTAATCCGGCGGTGCAGGGCCGCCAAGCGAGGCGATGCACGCGAGTGCAGGAGGTAAAAATGTTCAGCAACGCTGACGAGGTTCTGAAGTTCGTCCAGGACAACGGGGTGGAATTCATCGACGTGCGATTCGTCGATCTGCCCGGAGTCATGCAGCACTTCAACGTCCCGGCGAGTTCGTTCGGAACCGCTGCTTTCGAGGACGGCTTGATGTTCGACGGCTCGTCGATCCGCGGCTTCCAGTCGATTCACGAATCCGACATGAAATTGATGCCGGACCCGGCCACGGCGTATCTCGATCCCTTCCGTTCGGCCAAGACGCTGGTCATGAACTTCACGATCCGCGATCCCTTCACCAACGAGCCGTACAGTCGCGATCCACGCAACGTCGCAGCGAAGGCTGAGGCGTACATCGCCTCCACCGGCATCGCAGACACGGCGTACTTTGGCCCAGAGGCCGAGTTCTACGTCTTCGACGATGTTCGCTTCGAGACCAATCAGCATTCCGGTTACTACTTCATTGACTCCATCGAGGGCGCCTGGAACACCGGTCGCGTCGAAGAGGGCGGAAACCGCGGGTACAAGACTCGCTACAAGGGTGGCTACTTCCCCGTTCCCCCGGTCGATCACTACGCCGACCTTCGCGACCAGATGGTTTCGACGCTGCTACAGGTGGGACTGCAGGTCGAGCGCTCTCACCACGAGGTCGGCACCGCCGGCCAGGGCGAGATCAACTACCAGTTCAACTCGCTACTGCACGCAGCCGACGACGTCATGCTCTTCAAGTACATCGTCAAGAATGTCGCCTGGGCGAACGGCAAGACCGCCACATTCATGCCGAAGCCACTGTTCAACGACAACGGCTCCGGTATGCACTGCCACCAATCACTGTGGAAGGGCGGCGAGCCGCTGTTCTACGACGAGATGGGCTACGGCGGCTTGTCCGACACCGCCCGCTGGTACATCGGCGGTCTCCTGGCCCACGCACCCTCGGTACTCGCGTTCACCAACCCAACGGTCAACAGCTACCACCGACTCGTGCCGGGCTTCGAAGCTCCCGTCAACCTCGTCTACTCCGCACGCAACCGCTCCGCGGCGGTACGTATTCCGGTCACGGGTAACTCGCCGAAGGCCAAGCGCGTGGAGTTCCGTGTGCCGGACCCCTCCAGCAACCCCTACCTCGCCTTCTCCGCCCTGGTTATGGCCGGTCTCGATGGCATTAAGAACAAGATCGAGCCGATCGCTCCGGTGGACAAGGACCTGTACGAGTTGCCGCCGGACGAGTTGGCCAACATCCCGACCGTTCCGGACTCCCTTACGGGATCTCTCGATGCTCTCGAGGAGGACAACGAGTTCCTGCAGGCCGGTGGAGTGTTCCCCGCAGATCTCATCGAGACATGGATCGACTACAAGCGGACCAACGAGGTGGACCCGATCCGTCTGCGTCCGCACCCGCACGAGTTCGAGATGTACTACGACATCTGATCTCAATCGACTCCCTCCGCGTCGATTCGCCTCGCGCGCCTGGGAAACGCAGAAGCCCCGGATTCGTCCGGGGCTTCTGTCGTGTTCGCCTACTGCTCGCCGTAGAAGACTCGCTCGGTGACTGAGCGTGCCCGTCGCGTCGTTCGTAGGTACTCGTCCTTGAGTTGACTTCCATCGCTTCCGTGGTGACGAAGAACAGCCGCGAGGGCCGAGAGTTCAGTCATGTCACTCGGCAATGAGTCACTCGGTCGCGCCTTCACCAGCATGATCGCGTTTCGGATCGCTGTCGCAAGTAGCCACGCTTCCCGAAGCGTTCGGGCATCCGCGCCGTTCAGCAGCCCTGCGTCTACGCAAGCCTGCAGCCCATCGAGGGTGCCCGTTGTCCGCAACGTGGGATGTTGCCCTGAGTTCTCCATCTGCAGTAACTGCACCGTCCATTCGACATCGGACAGGCCACCGCGACCGAGCTTGGTGTGAACGGTCGGGTCGGCGCCCCGCGGCAATCGCTCCGCCTCCATGCGGGCCTTGAGCCGTCGGGCCTCGCGCACGGCCCCGAGATCGAGTCCGTCCGCCGGCCAACGCAGTGGATCGATGAGTTCAGTGAATGCCTGCCTGAGTTCCTGCGGTCCGGCGATGGGCAACGCGCGCAGCAGCGCTTGCGCCTCCCACGGAGACGACCACCGCTCGTAGTAGGCCGCATAGGACGCCAGTGAGCGCACGAGCGGTCCCGCTTTACCTTCCGGCCGTAGGTCCGCATCGAGGTCTAGGGGAGGGTCGCTCGAGGCGGACATCAGAAGGGATCGCAGTTCTTCCGCGATCAAGGTGGCTTGCCGTCCTGCGTCGGTTTCGTCCGCTTCTTGCCGGGGTTTGTGGACGAACATCACATCTAGGTCGCTGCTGAAGCCGAGTTCGCAACCACCGAAGCGCCCCATGGCGATCACGCAGACATCGGTGAGTTGCTGCCCATCACCCACAACGGATCGTGTCGCCACGGTCAGCGCGCTGTCCACGGTGACGCGGGCGATGGCCGACAGTGCATCCCCGACCTCACGGACATCGACGCTGTCTGTCAAGTCGGCAACGGCGATGCGGAAAAGCTCTCGACGACGCAGGCTGCGAATAGCGGCCACCGCAGTGATCGGCGCCTCTTGCCGTTGCACGAGCGCCGCCGCCTCGGTGGCGAGCGAGGCTTCGCTTCGCGGCCGAAGTTCCTCATCGTCGGCGAGCATCCGCACCGACTCTGGTGCCTGCAAGAGCAGGTCGGTTGCGTATCGACTCGCCGACATCATGAACGCGAGACGTTCGGCCGCAGCGGACTCGTCGCGTAGCAGCCGCAGATACCACGGTGTGGCGCCGAGTGCGTCGCTTACTTGCCTAAAGCCCAGCAGCCCCGCATCGGGGTCGGGGCCGTCCGCAAACCAGCCCAGCATGACCGGCAGCAGTGTTCGTTGAATGGCTGCCCGTCGCGACACCCCGCTAGTCAGCGCCTGCAGGTGGCGAATCGCCCCGGCCGGGTCGGAGTATCCGAGGGCCTCAAGACGCTCCTGAGCTGCCTGGAGGGACAGTCGTGCTTCCCCGGCTTCCAGGCGCGCAACGGAGGCCAGCAACGGCCGGTAGAAGAGTTTCTCGTGTAGGCGACGAACTTGACGCTGGTGTGATTTCCATTGGTCGATGAGTTCGCGGACCGGTTCGCTTCGCAACCCGATGGAGCGCGCGAGAACCCGTAGCTCCACGTCGTCTTCGGGCAGCGTATGTGTTCGCCGCAATCGACGCAGTTGCAAGCGGTGCTCGAGTGTGCGCAGGAATCGATAGGCATCAGCGAGTGCTGATGCATCCCCCCTGCCGACGTACCCCCACGTGGCGAGAGCCTCTAAAGCGACAAGGGTTGTGGCGCTGCGCAGCATCACGTCACTGCGTCCGTGCACGAGTTGCAGCAACTGGACCGAGAATTCGACGTCGCGAAGACCGCCGGGGCCTAGCTTGATCTCTCGTTCGGCGATGTTGGCTGGGATGTGATCCTCCACCCTCTTACGCATGGATTGCACATCCGCAACGAAATCGGGGCGATCGGCCGCTTTCCACACCAGCGGAGATATCGCGTCCATGTATCGGGTGCCGAGGTCCACGTCACCCGCGCAGAATCGCGCCTTCAACAGAGCTTGGAATTCCCAGGTGCTGGCCCAGCGTTCGTAGTAGCCAAGGTGTGACGGGAGGGTGCGGACCAGCGCACCTTGCTTTCCTTCCGGACGCAAGGCGGCATCGACTTCCCAGATCGATCCCTCCGCGGTCACCTCCGAGCAGGCCCGCATCAACCCTGCCGCGAGGAGCGATGCTGCGCGAAGGGCATCGGATTCGTCACAGCCGTCTGCTGCTTCGGCGACGAAGATGACATCGACATCGCTGATGTAGTTCAGTTCCCGCCCGCCGCACTTGCCCATACCGATGACGGCGAGCCTGCACGTAAAAGCCGATTTACCGACCTCGTGGCGGGCGATGGCCAGAGCCGCTTCCAACGTCGCATCGGCGAGATCACTCAGCCACGCCGCCACGGATTCCATTCCGGCCAAGCCGCTTAGGTCCCGAACAGCAATGCCCAATAGCCACCGCCGGTACGCGACCCGCAGCGCATCGGCCACCGATCCGCCCTCAGCGGGCGCCTCGGCGACGGGTTCTTGCGACTGCGGTATCGCACCGACGGCTCCCAGCAATGAGGCTCGGGCTTCCACTGGGGATGGGGGTTGCGTCAATCGGTCTGCATCCGCGAGCAAGTCC